>Ga0214921_10001357_pt1 | contig 42213 bp, 27 predicted proteins | sample LL1505_MetaG_FD_177992 | JGI IMG/M metagenome (GOLD analysis project Ga0214921, IMG submission 177992) | Freshwater microbial communities from Lake Lanier, Atlanta, Georgia, United States - LL-1505 | ecosystem: Environmental > Aquatic > Freshwater > Lake | place: USA: Georgia | collected...
ATAAGAAAGAAAGAAGAGAGAGGGAAATAGGAAGAGGGAAAAAGGAGTGAGGGAAAGGATTAAATAGGAATAAAGGAGTTATGAAGAGGGTGAAAGTGACCAAGAAGAGTTTGAGAGATGGGATGATAAAGAGAATTATCATTGGCAATAAGGAAATCTTGCCCATTGAGAGAGAAAGGAGAAACTTCAAGAACGTCATCATCGTCATCGTCATCGTGTTGATCGTGATGAAGATTATCGTTATCATGTTGAAGTGGAAGAAGATTGTTGGAAGAAGATTCGATAAGAGAAGGAGAAATCAAGGTTTTCGATTCCTTAGACGCTTTGGATGCCTTGGGTTCCTTAGGAGCTTTGACTTTGGGTTCCTTAGTAGCTTTGACTTTGGATTCCTTAGGCACTTTGGGTTCCTTAGGAGCTTTGGATTCCTTAGGAGCTTTGACTTTGGATTCCATGCTAGGAGGATTGGATTCCAAGGTAGGAGGATTGGATTCCAAGGTAGGAGGATTGGATTCCATGATAGGAGGAACATCATCATTGGATGAAGACCTGGCTAAAGAAACAAGCTCATTGATGAGTGAATCTTGAGTATTAGTAACTTTTTTAGTATTTTTCGTTTTTTTAGGTTTATCAGTCGAGTCATTCGTCGAAACATCAGTCGAAGAAGGTTCCTTAGACTTACGAGAACGTTTAGGAGCAGTACCATTAGCCTTGGCAAGAGCAGCAGCAGCTTTCTTGGCTTCCTTGGCATCATTTTTTTTCTTTAAATTTTGAATTTTACGAATCTCTTGTCCGAGAGCCTTGGTATTGTCATAGAAAGAGTTAGCGAACTCTTTCTGACGTTCGACGGAATCAAATAGACGGAATGAATCCATCTCTTCCTGAGTAAGGTCAATAGAAGGGTCAGATTTCAAACTCTTAAGAAACCAGTAAATGGTTTGAAGAACCTTGAATTCCTTGGCAGGTAAAGAAGGAGTACGTGGCTTCTTCTCCTTGACCTCAGGAAGGGAGACGGTAAGATTGTTGGCAATTTCAGTAGACATTGTAAGAAGAGATAGAGAACTTTAGAAAGCGGAGAGAATTGATTATATTATTAAGCCGGTTGGCGTGCCTTAAAAGATTCTATAAAAAAAGTTTTCAATTTTTTATAGAAAACACTATAAAATGTTATAAAAGTTATAAAAATAAAGGAATTCCGTGAAAACCCGATAAAACACTCATTTCTCGATATGTCACTCATTTCCCGTTAGCCGATAAAGCATATATGGAAACAACCAATAATAGTATATTACATCGATGAACATTGTAATCCGCATTAATTGCCCTTCGGGCAATCAGGTGATGCCACTAGCGGCACTTAGACAAAGTGTGGATAGTGTTCATCGGTGTATAATGATGAGTAAATAAATAGAAAGTGTCAGGTTCTCGAGTATCCAATAAAACAATGAAAAATGAAGGGTTATTTGAAAGATGATTGAGTATATTCTCTCGAACCCAAAAAATAAAATGGACGTTGCCAAAAAATTTTTGGACATTTATTTTTGTCCATTTTTTCGGACCTTCACCGGACTTTTTCAAAATGACCCTAAAAATATCGATTGAAAGCATAATGCAGTGAAATCCGAAAAAAGTCGAATAAAAGTGTTAGCATAAAAAAATTAGTAAATAACTTAGAAATAATATCTCAAAGTATTTTATTTAACAGAATGTTAACAGAAAGTAGCCCAAAAGTAGCCAAAGAATATTTATGTGAATTGTGTGACTATAATACGAGTAAAACGAGTAATTATAAGAAACATTTATTGACAGCAAAACATAAAAATTTAACAGAATTTAACAAAAAAGTAGCAAAAGTAGCTGAAGAAAATACAGACGAGAGGTCGAGATATATATGTAGCGATTGTTCACAGAAATACACAACTCGAGTAGGTTTATGGTATCATAAAAAGAAATGTTCTCCCGCAATAGAAAATACTTTGACATTAACAAGTAACAATGGTGGTAATCAAATCGATAATAATTTAATATTGGAATTAGTAAAACAAAATGGAGAACTTCAAAAACAAATAATAGAAATGGCCAAAGAACCGAAGACAGTGAATAATAATAATAAATTTAATTTACAAATCTACTTGAATGAAACATGTAAGGATGCAATCAACGTAAGCCAATTTATTGATAATATGAACATTTCTTTTGAAGATATCGAGAACCTGAGTAATAAAGGATATGTGAAAGGAATTACAGATATAATAGTGAAAGAGTTGAATACATTGGATGTAACAAAACGGCCGTTTCATTGTACAGATGTAAAACGTGAAACAATGTATATCAAGGATAACGATGCATGGAATAAGGATAACGAAGAATTAACAAAAATGAAGAATGTAATAACAAAAGTGGTTCATAGGAATCATGTAAAAACAAGAGAATGGTGTGAAATACATCCGGATATCCGAGTTCTCGATTCAGATGATAATAAGACGTATTTGAGGTTATTTGAAATATTAATGGCACAACCAGATGAAAATAAAGTGAAAAATAAAGTGATACAATTATTGTCAAAAACAGTTCATTTAGATAAATAAAAAATAAGAAATCTCTCGAACCCAAAAAATAAAATGGACGTTGCCAAAAAATTTTTGGACATTTATTTTTGTCCATTTTTTTCGGACCTTCACCGGACTTTTTCAAAATGACCCTAAAAATATCGATTGAAAGCATAATGCAGTGAATTCGGGAAAAAGTCGAATAAAAGTGTTAGCATAAAAATTTTAAATATTTAGTGTAAAATTATTTAGAAATAATTTCTCATGGCAATTTATTTAGACAGAATATGACAGAAAAGTTGCAAAAAGTTGCGATAAAATTTTTATGTGAAACATGTGACTATAATACATGTAGAAAGAGTAGCTATGATAAACACTTAATGACAGCGAAACATCATAAAATGACACTTTTAGACAAAAAGTTGCAAAAAGTTGCAGAAGTAGAACCTTACAAAAATTCACTACATATATGTGTTGATTGTTCAAAGAAATATAAAACAAGAGGAGGTTTATGGGCTCATAAAAAGAAATGTTCTCCAATAGTGGAAACAAAATTAGAACCAGGAATAGAAAACACAATGACATTGACAACGTCGCATATAGATAATAATTTAATAGTAGAACTAATAAAACAGAATGGAGAAATACTAAAACAATTAGCAGAAATAGTAAAGGAACCAAGAACTTACACTAATAATAATAACCATAGTAACAACAAAACATTCAATCTTCAATTCTTCTTGAATGAGACATGTAAAAATGCTATGAATGTTTCAGAATTCGTGGAGAACATTAAAATCGATTTTGACGATGTAGAGAACTTGGGAAATACAGGATATGTAAAAGGCATCACAGATATTATTGTAAAGAACCTACATACATTAGGAATCACGGAACGTCCATTTCATTGTACGGATACAAAGCGAGAAACAATTTATATAAAAGATAACGATGCATGGAACAAAGATACAGAAGAGAAAACGAAATTCAAAGCGGTTCTCAAAGAAATAGCAAACAAGAACTTGGATGCTACGAAAGATTGGACGCAACAACATCCAGAAGTTCGGGTTCTCGACTCAGAAGAGAATAAGATGTATTTGAAGTTATTTGAACAAGTAATTTGTGTAAAAGAAGAGAACAATCCAAAATACCATGAAAAGGTGATAAAGAATATGATGAATTCTATCAAATTGGATAAGAATACAACGTAATCCTAAAAAATTGAACAAACAAGGTTCTCGAATTCGAATGAAAACAATCAAATAATGTTTATGAAATTATTTATCGCCTTTCTGATGATGAAGCCAATCATGGCCTTTGTTCCCAAATTTCCACCAAGTTCTCTCCAAAGCATAGTAACGAGTCGGGCAATAATATCGACCTTTAGTGAAAAAATAGGAGAAGAATTAATGACAAATAATTATGTATTTCAAGACATTTTAATAGACCATAGTAAAAATCATTTTAATATGGACTTGTTTTATTTAATGTTATTGGGTTTTGTTCTAAGTAATGCGAGAACCAATGTAAGCAAGTTCTCTAATTGGGAATGGTTCTCGGATATTCAGAAAAAAACCAATATTTTGATTTTAGTTTTGATGATTATCTTTAACCGTAATGTGGAGAACGCAATATAAAAAAAAACAAAAAAACACACAGACTTTAGTTAATTAAGGGGGTTAAACATGCACACAAACAGTCTCTAAATGCTAAATTTTTATTTTTCTTAGCCCATTATTCGGCTTCGTTCTCGATTTTACCAGAGACAATTTTCAACCATTCTCTTTGATTATTACGGGATGCCCATTTTAAGACGTCCAAATTTGACGCTTCGCCATCATAATCAAGGATGGGTTCATAACCATATTCATCACTATCGAATCGTTTGCAATTCAATGGGGAAACAAAGTCTTTGACCAATGAATCGCTATGGGCGTAATTCCAAACAAAGAATTGGATAGCGAAGGAAAGGTCGGAGTTCTCGAGATGAATCTGGGTAAGAGCCTTGTCCAAATATTGGACCCTAAGAGTCGATGAAAGCGGCTTGAGTTGCTTGGCAATTCCATAAGCCTTCTTGTAAAATGCTTTGGAAATGGGGTCATTCAAATCGTCGAAACCTTTGATTCCGTAATGAGCATATGCAGAACGAATGGTAATTTTATCGAGTGGTTGAACGTTCTTGGAATATTCCTTGATTGCGGTCTCAATCTCTTCATCAAATTCAAAATCATCTTCGTCAATCTCTTGAGTGAGCTCGAAAACTTGGTGATGTTTTTTGAGCAATTCGACGGCTTCTTTGACCAACTCTTTGAGCGGAGCAAGAATATGAGAATTGAGTTCGGCAGTTTGAGCACCGGTTTCGGGATGGATTTCAATGACGAGCGGGTCAGTCTTGTTGGTTCCATTTGCCAAGCCGACAATCTCGCTGACGAGATGGCATGGTAACGATGGTAACGAGGGAAAGACAGATGGAACCTTTTTATCCAAGGTCTTGGACTGAGGCGTTTCATCCTTGGATAAAGATTTGCGCAACTCGACGACAACAAATTCCCTTTCTTCGGCGGGTAAAGCGTTAATCATTTCAACGATTTGATTGACGGATGACATTGTTAAGTTTAAGTTTTAGTTATTCGAAATTCTCTTTTGCCTTTTGGCGTGCCGTTTGTCCAGATGTCGAAAAAGTTTTTCAATTTTTTTCCGAAACCATTATAACCAATTAAGGAAAACCCTAACACCGATAACCCCTTGGATTCTTGGTACCCTACTCAATAACCGATATGTCACTCATTTCCCGACGGGGCTTGTCGAGAGAATTCCGACATGGACCCGTTGTCCTGGGTAATGTCGAGGGTAAGTCCAAGGGGTTAGGTGCGGGGGAGTTGGCGGGGGTCCATGCTGCGGGTCCAAGGCAGGGTTGCCGGGTCTATAACTGTCCGGTCAAAGGCCAAGTCAAAGGCCAAGTCAAAGGCCAAGTAAAATGTCCGGTCAAAGGCCAAGTCAAAGGCCAAGTCAAAGGCCAAGTCAAAGGCCAAGTCAAAGGCCAAGTCAAAGGCCAAGTCAAAGGCCAAGTCAAAGGCCAAGTAAAATGTCCGGTCAAAGGCCAGGTCCATAACTGTCCGGTCAAAGGCCAGGTCAAAGGCCAGGTCCATAACTGTCCGGTCAAAGGCCAGGTCAAAGGCCAGGTCAAAGGTCCGGTCAAAGGTCCGGTCAAAGGTCCGGTCAAAGGTCCGGTCAAAGGCCAGGTCAAAGGCCAAGTCAAAGGCCAGGTCCAAAGGCCAAGTCAAAGGTCAGGTCCAAAGGCCAAGTCAAAGAACAGGTCCAAAGGTCAGGTCCAAAGGTCAGGTCCAAAGGTCAGGTCCAAAGGTCAGGTCCATAACTATCCAAGCAAATGAAATAATAATGTTCATCGTATAAAAAATTGATTAAAAATACCCATATGAAATACCCATATAAAATCATACACAATAATACAATAATCAAAAGAATGTCAAGAGAACTGCATAATAAGCTATTAACATATCCAATATTTAATAAACCACAGCATTACCCGGAATCAATAAGCCGTCATTCATCTTATAATAGATGTTACCATGAATTAATCGTAAGTAATCTAGAATCTCTAATACCAAATATAGATATGGGTTATAGAGAAGGATTAACAGAACTAGAATTATTAGAATGGATAAGGTTAGCAAAAGAATACTCACATAAAATACATATACGTTTTGTAGAAGAATGTACAAATGAACTAACGAGACTAGAAAGAACAATACAACAAAAAACAAAATGCGCAGAACTAGATATGAACAACATCACGAAACTTCCAGACGATATCATAAGACACATATATAATTATTTATTACCAGAGACAAAAATAAATTTCTTGTTAGAGAAACACTCGGACTGGAAAGAAATACTAACAAAAAAATTATCAGTAAAGCAATTTAGAAATTTATTATCCATATTATATGAACGATACTATAGTCATATTGAATATACAAAACTAATATGTATTCATGAAAACAATATAGTAACATGTGCAAGAATAAGATACAACAATAAACCACAAGCACTAATCGAGATTGAGCGATTACTAACAAAATTCAGAAATGCAAAACCTAATACACAAGAAAATCATCGATATTTTCAAACAAAATCATTACATATGCTGAAACTATTGATATATCTAGGATACCATTACAAAAAACAGTCAAAATCTAGAAGATAAGAAAAGACAATAAAAAATAAACATTGTATTTTATATAATGTATATTATTTCAGGTGCGGGTTTTCATATCATTGCCATCTCATTTATCGTGTATTTATTTGTGAATCTTTTTGAAAATCTGATTCATTATAACATTGGTAGATTTAGTAATACAGAAACAAAACTCGAACTACCCAGTAAAAAAGATTTTATAAAAATAATTATAGTAATGTGCATATTCGCTTTGCTACAAGGTGTATTGACATTTTATTTCAATAAGGTCTATCGGTAGATAATATTTACACCCTTGAACATTTATAATGGGACGCTAAAAAGCGTCCCACAAGATGTTCAAGGGAAACGTTGCCTATGCTTCGCAACAAATCAATTGAAAGGCAAACCGCCATAGGCGGTTTGTCCCATTTCAATTGTTCATCGGTGTATTATCGACATTGACCCATATGCTTTGAAAAAGAATGAAAGGAACGGCGGATAAATATATTTATCCACCAAAAGAAAATAAATATTCAAAAGTATGAAAAGTTCAATACCAAAAACAAAAACATATTATTATTATAATGCAAGACACACCCAATTATTGTTTTTATTCAAGCTTTATTTTTATTACCAATGCAATAGTAGCATTACTATATAACAAATTCATTTATGCATCCTGTTTTTCCCTATTATTCATAACATCGATTCTATACCGCACAATAACAAATATTTTTACCAATATAATAGACAAAATAGCCATATTATTCGTAGTATTTTGCGGTCTAGATTTATTTTTATCCAAGTTCTCGCCAGATGAAAATAGAATACATCAAATTGCCATAATAACAACTTTTGTAACCACCATCTACTTATATTGTTATGGATATTGTTATCAAAAATACTGTTACGATAATGATATCGATATAGCACATAAATATCACGCATTTCTACATATATTTGCATCGCTAGGTCATCATCTAATATTATTATTATAATAATCGTAACAACAACATAACATAAAGGCACTGAAATGCTGACAATTATGAGTATATAAATTCATAGTCGATGCATTCCAATTATCCAAGCAAGGAAGAACAGAAAGACTATTAGAAATACATGGCTTGTCTATCCATTGAGCAATCACCCCGTCATCATCATAAAAATCCACACCCACAATAAACTTAACACGTACTTCGGCAGGCACATTTTGACCACATAATAACTTGGCCAAGGTTCTCGAATTCGATTGAAACAAAGGTGTAAAATCAACAGCATATAATATTCTATTATGTTGTTCAAGAATGACAATATGATGTTGTTTAATTTCGGGTGCAAAATCGACAACAGCGGTCTTCAAAATACGAGTTCTACGAAAATTATGTATAGCCGCAGCAGATAAAACCAAAATCCAAATATATACAAGTTCTCGAATCATAACAAAATATATGTTATTATGATTGTATCTTTATTGTCTTTTCGGCGATAAATGTATTCATGACCGAAAATATGTGTGTCTATCTACCAATAGACCTATGTACGCATATTTTTTGGCATATGAGCCGCAGGAATCAATGCAGCATCATCATTCTTTGAACAAGGAGAGTCATTGTCCGATATATTATTTTTATCTTGTACCGCAGGAACACTCGTTTCAATCAATTCAAAATTTGTGGTAGAAGGAGTCGGTATGGTCTTTATTGTCCCCAATTTCTTCTGGTACATCTGTAAAATAGTAGCAACAATCGGACTACGCTCAATATCACTATATTTCATTTCAACCATTTTAATAGGAAAGTTCGAATCGACCACACTTTGTTCTCGAATCTTCATCATAATATCCACCAATCCATTCGAAGCCGACCTATCGCTCTGTTTTAAATCACCTGTAATAGCCATCTTAGAACCAGTACCAATACGCGTAGTAAGCATGAGCATTTGATTCGGAGTACTGTTTTGCATCTCATCGGCAATAATAAAAGAGTTTTTAAAGGTTCTCCCACGCATATAAGCCAAAGGAGAAATTTCGATAACACCACTATGAATCATCGAATCCAAATCCTTTTGCTGGTAAAATTCTAAAAAAATATCGAAAATGGGTCGTGTCCATGGGTCCATTTTACTAACCAAACTCCCGGGTAAAAACCCGATTTCTTCTTCTTCCACTGGCACGATGGGTCGCGTTAATACAATTTTTTTAATATTACCACTTCGTAGCTGATGAATAGCAGAAACACATGCAAATAAAGTTTTACCACAACCCGCTGGTCCAATACCTAATACAATAGGACAATTCTTATCAGTTAAATATTGAACGTAGAGTTCTTGGTTCTCGGACCTTGGCTTATAAATAGGTGCCAAAGACCTGAGCTCACTAAGTTTCTTTTTTTTAGATGAAAAAATATCATCTTGTAAAAAGGACGACCTCATATGAATAATAGAACCATGACTATATTTACGAATATATTTATTAACAAATACTCCATGAATAGAGTTATACATAGATAACATAGACATTAAAAATATAAAATAAGTACGGAGTAACATATTATTATAGTCTAATTTTATTTTTATGTTAGTTATGATAAACATAACAATTATCTACACACATACGTCACTATTATTGTCTTTTGATGGATAAATGACGTTATCCATCACATAAGTCATCACCTAAATCATCACGCGGTCCATCATCATATTTACTCATAGCTTCATATGCAGCTTCTTCTTTTTCATAATTATATTCTATTTCGTTCTCCCAATTTTCCAATATATGCTCATGCTCATTCTGTTGTACTTTATAAAACTGTTTCAAGAAGTCTTGTTCTAATGCCATTTCTTCTTCCAATGTCAATACTTTTTCATCTTCATGATTATGTTCGTTTTCAGGTTCATCATAATAATAACGTGAATAATGACGCCCTTCTTTTTCCTTTTCCTTTTCTTCATATTCACGTTCATATTTACGTTCCATTTCATAATCACTTATCTCATCTTCATCTTTATTCCTACGCCTACCATCAGATATTTTTTTTTTTACAATAAAATCTTTTTCACAAGATAAATCCGAATCAATAATCGCTACTTTGTTTGACATATTACAAACTCTCTTTGATATGAATATATATTTTATAAAAAAGTTTTTCAATTTTTTATAAAAAAAGTTATAATTATACACCGATGAACATTTGAAATGGGACAAACCGCCAAATGGAGGTTCGCCTTTCAATTGATTTGTTGCGAAGCATCGGCAACGTTGCCCTTGAAACTCTAGTGGGACGCTCTAAAAGCGTCCCATTTTAAGGGCTATCCGTGTCGATAATCGAAGATTAGCCAAATGGCTACAAAAAGGTGGATTTCTCTATATGTTTTCAGTCGATAAATGTATTTATCGACTGAAAGACATTAAATATTCAAGGGTGTAAAATTTTGCAAGAAGTGGGATTCGAACCCACGAAACTATACGTAATAAGTCTTAAGCTTATCGCATTTGACCTCTCTGCAATTCTTGCTGCATATATGCTGTGCATGTTGTCCATGTTTATATATCTTATTTTTTGGGCATTAGATATTATAGTTTAGGGTGGCTTGCACATATTAATATCGTGATAAATCTTTAAGTGGTTTATTTTATTGGTTTTTATTTTATTATGAGTCTTTTACACCTTTGCACATTTAATGTCTATCGGTAGATAAACACATTTATCTACCGATAGACATATAGAGAAATCCACCTTTTTGTAGCCAAATGGCTAATCTTCGATTATCGACACGGATAGCCCTTAAATCGCCCACTCGTGGGCAATTTATCAGTGTCAAAGGCAACGTTACCATGCGCATTTTAAATGCGCAAAGGTGTAAAAAATTAAAAATCTTTTTTATTGTCTTTTAGTGGATAAATGTATTTATCCACCAAAAGCATTTCATTTTTATATTGCATAAAAATGAAAAGATTACCATGTCGGATTCGAACTATACATCAATGCACTAGATGAGACTTGAACTCACGACCCTTGGCTCATAAGACCAATGCTCTGACCAACTGAGCTACAAGTGCTAAATATTTTAGTTACTATCTACCCGAACCCTCCACACAAATAATCAAACCAAATCTTTATATTATTTTATTATAGTATATTGTTATGTTATTACATGCAAGACGACTCAGAAAGTCCATTCACAAACTCCCACTCTTCCTTTGTTCTATATTTGGAACCTGTTTTAAACCGATTTTACCAAACTTACCAAAATATAATCACCGTAAGTTGTTGTCCAGATGGCCCACTTGCTGATATGGTAGTTCCTATATCTACTATAAAACTTTCATCTTTTCAAGAAAATGGTCCATTCTCAGATTTAGCGAATGACTCTTGTATGTATGTGCTATCACGATATAAGAAAGGTTCTCCAAATGCTTGTATAAAAAACAACAATTTCTTTATGACCGCAGAAGATATACCTTCGGTTTTATCCTATTTAACGAAGAATGGTTATACAATAAATAGTGATATTACAAAACTACTATTGAAAACGGGTGTAGTAAATAATAGTGAAAGAATCTCGAGTGGTAAGCGTAAAATGATATGTATGGTGAGTTTATAAGGTCTATCAGTGGATAATATTTATTAGCCATTTGGCTACAAACCCTACCTATATAATATAATTATCCAAACTATAATTAATTCGAGACAAACAATCGAGAACCTTACGATGGTCTGCTTCTACACCACTACCTATAGTAGATTCATCTCCTTCTTGTATGATTAACCATGGAAAATAACTATAAGAATTCCATCGCATTTGTAATCGACTTGTCATCCAATCACTACTTGAATAAACGGGATGAAACATATTTAATATTGCATTGATTCCCCGTTGTGATATAATATATCCACCCGTTAAAAATTGTTCTTCTACTTGTGTCCATAAATGTTCTCTATGATAGATAGGTTCAGACGCATTTAAAAGTATGAGTTCCCATGTATTCAATCTATTAGGTTCATAAGATAGGTCTATTGAGAACTGTTCTAATTTTAATAGCCAGTCTTTATCAAAACATGCATCATCTTCAAGAATCAATACATATGGAATCTCTGGTTTGGATTGAATATATCGCCAAATATTGATATGAGATTGGGCACACCCTTTTTGACCATCATTTAAATAAGATTCAAATCTGTCGGTTATATCGTTAGGATTAGAACCAACACTCGCGGGAAATTTGGTAACATCTAAATTGAAATATTGAAATCGTTTATGTATTTTTTGCCATCGTTCTGGTTTTGATTCCAATGATATACAAAATGTATTGTTTTTATCAAAATAAAAATAAGGTTTTATCATACGATAATGAAGTATCATATAATAGATTTATTTTGTTTTTACAGAAATATTATTATCTGTTCATGAATAAGGTCTTACCAATAGACATTAGAATAAACCAAAAAACTTCTTTGTTCTTCGAGCACGACGCTTACCACCCTTTGATGATTTACGACGTTGAGCTTGTTGAGAAAGGGGCGTTTCTCTTTTTACTAAATAATCAGATATATATCCCTCTTTTATATTCATAGAATTACATCGGTCAATACATTGTTTTTTATATTCTTCTAACTTGGCGGCTTTGAATTTATTTTTATCTGCCTTTCTTTGTTCATCTGTATAAAAACGAGTCATTATAGATATAATATATATAAAGATATATTATTTTGAACAGGATAAAAATAGATATCAAAAGGAACGATTCATAATAAATGGTTCTTCCACATCCGCATCAAACGCACCCACTATAAAATTATAGATTTCCAAATAAGTATCATTATTCGGATATTCACGACACGTATAAATATCCAAGGCTAAAAAATTCTTTTCAGGAAATGTATGAATAGAAATATGTGATTCAGATAATAAATACATAATTGTCATACCAATTGGCTCAAACTGATGTTCTAATTTACCTAAAATAGTATAATTATATTTTTCACATATCATATCAAGAATTTCTTGTATTTGAATAACATCATGTAGTAAAGTATGATTTTTTATATTTTTTATATCACATATCATATGCTTACCAGAAATAGTTAAATTTTTATTTGAAAACATTACATATATATGAATATATAATTTTATTCTATTTTATAAGATATATATATATTACGAATCGAATAGTAGTAAAATATTTGACCACAAATCAACCATAAATCACCATGAAGTAAATTAATTTAACGATTCATTTAACGATTCTTTTATGATAACTATGTATAATATTAAAAAATGAATTCGAGTAAATCCATGTTTTCAAACGCTCTTGTATCAACCACAAATCGGTCCATATATAATCCAGTCGGTATGGGCTATCTTAATGGAAAAGATGAATCTTATGGTCCGGGTTCAAATGATTTTTCAGTTATAACAACATCATATTATAATACATTACAAAAAATCCACGATTTTTATGGTTTACAAATGGCCAATAGAACATATTTTAATATACCGAATGATTACGACCAATATGTTCAATTATATGTTATTTTACAACAAATTCAAATTAAAACAAAAAATAGTAGTTTATTACTACTATTGAAGATAGCCGAAGACACCTTAGTAGGTGCTATCAATTCATATACTTTATATGGCGAGAACCTTGTATTGAATGTAGATAAATCCGGATTACAACAAAAAATCAATGATATTTTATCTAATAAAAATGAGAAATTCGTCGAAGTAGCGGCAGCAACAGGACAGTTAGCGATTAGTAAAACTTTTAAACTGGCACCAGTATTTAACTACTATATTATTATTTATGGAATGCCTGCATTTGGTGTTGGATTTGACCCAGCAAAAATCAACTTTTTAGTAAATATGTTACAACAACACGGTATTAACCCGTTCAAATAATGATGTACATACAAAAAGACAATAAATATAAAAACAAAACCATAGTAAATAGTATAACATGTTACCGAATGATTATGTTGATAGATGGATTCAATACCCAAAAATGAAAAAGGTGAAAATAACAAAAATAAATATTGCTTGCGGATACCCCGAATTCTTTCCAACGTACTACGAAGTGTATTATATCGATAACGATATAGAAAAACATTACGTCAATTTACCCGAATCAGATTTCAATGAATCAAACCCGATATTTACACCGATAAACATTTAAGGTCTATCAGTAGATTCGTAGCCAAATGGCTAACCTTCGGTTATCGACCTCTGACCCATATGCTTTTGATGGATAAATATATTTATCCGCCAAAAGACATTAATGTCTATCAGTCGATAAATATATTTATTGACTAATAGACATCAAGGCGGATAACAATGTTTACACCGGTTGCCCTTGAAACTCTAGTGGGACGCTCTAAAAGCGTCCCATTTTAAATCTTCAAAGGGTGTAAAGGAGTACAATAATATAATTCAAAAAAAATTGAAAAACTTTATACAAAATTATAATTTTATATAAAACCATCAAAAAACATGACAACAATTAAATTACAAACCCATAGATTTATATTCAGCGAAGAAGTGAGTGATATATTAGCCACTTTTGCCAAAATTCATCAATATGATGAACGAAAAACATATAAAGAAGCATGGCAAACTCTCTTACAAGATGAAGAAACAAAAACAATACTAGAAAATGAAGTAAATAATATTAAACAAAATGGTTATGAAGGAGATGTACTAGATAAAATGTTTAAAAGCACACGTTATTATTATCGTAAGAAATTAATAAAACAATCGATAAACGAACCACAAAAACCATCCATTAGAAAAGAATACGAAACAGTAAATCCATCATTATTAGAAGATATCGATAATCATATCAAACTAGAAATCGCATCACATATTTATACGAACAACAATAACAACAACAATAACAATAACAACAATAACAACAATAACAACAATAACAACAATAACAACAATAACAACAATAACAACAATAACAACAATAACAACAACAATATATTAACCTGTAAAGTAGTGCCAGCAAAAAGCTTTGAAAAGTTTTATACAGAATATAAGAATAAACAAGTTATAGAAGATAACGAAATATACGATAAGGAAAAGTTAAAGAAAACATATAAGAATCGATTTTATAAAATCAAAGTGAAACTTATGACATGAACAAAAGTCAATAAAAAATTGAAAATATTTTTTATGATATAAAAACTAGTCAAAGCATAATGACTATAGCACAATATTCATCAGAATATATTGAATTTATTAAACACACACTAATAAACCAATGTGTGATTGAATTTAAACGAGAAGTTTTTGAAAAACAACCCCAAGATTATAAAGACGTATTAGTATCATCAATACAAGACATAACCATATGGAATACAGTATTCAAGAAACTAGAACCAATATTCAACTTTTATACAGATTTGGAATATAATTATATATCAGATAACCATAAAATCTATATATTTCAACAACAAACGTTTCAAGAATATATAGATAATCTAATCAATTTAAAAACAGTAGGACCAGTAGATTATCAGACATTTATAAAAAATATGCAAAACACGGATTTTCATAACAAAATGACGATAAAATATAGAATAGATATGCATAAAAACACATTAAAAAATCATTTGATATTTATCGTAGAATTATACATAATGGAAACATTTGGACATAAAAATTACTATATAAACGAATACGACGAATTTGTTCCGACAATAATCAATGCTGTCCCTTATTTTGAATATTTATCAGAAAAGGGATGGACAACACAAGATATAGAAAATAATTCTTTATATGAACACTCTAGTAATATAGGAGAGCGTAGAGAACTCAAAGCACTGAAACAAATACAACAAACTATGTTTGTATAAGGACGGAAGAAATATGGGTCTCCTTTCGATAACCGAAGGTTAGCCAAATGGCTAATAAATATTATCTACCAATAGACCTTTTAAACATATTCGATAATAACCTTTTTTTATTATCGAGATAAATTATATATTAAAATAATAGAAATGATACAAGAAAACAAAATATTGATAACGGGTGGTGGAACAAACATGATAAGTCAAGGTACTTACGGTTGTATTTTTAGACCGGGGTTCTACTGTAATGGCCGACCTATAAACAGTGATAAATATATAACAAAAATACAACGAAAAAAAGGGACGTCTGACCATGAAGCCGAAATCGGCGAAATAGTACGTAAAATACCTCACTATGACGACTATTTCGCACCTATTTTAGAAAAACCGTGTGTAATTAACATGGCAAGTATTCATGATAATGAAATAAAAAAATGTGAGTTTTTAAAATCCATATCAAATAAACAAGCACCATTTGAATCGAATAGAATAAAGTATGTAGGGAAACATACATTAGCTGATTCATTGATGATTGATTATTATATGCAACCCAAATCTATAATAAAAAAATTAGTCGAATCCTATATTCATATATTATATGGCTATAAAAAATTAAATGATGCTGGCGTTATCCATTTTGATGTAAAAGAAAATAATGTGATTTGTGATGATATTACAGGCAAACCATTTATTATCGATTTTGGCCTTTCTATAAATAGTAGAACGCTGAAAATGGAGAACCTAGATAAAGCATTCTTTATATATGGTCCAGACTATGGCCCATGGACAGTTGAAATCGCAATAATATCTTTTATAGTACAAGAATTAGGGTCAAATTGGAAAACCCAGATAATAACCAAAGAAATATTACAAAGAATCGTCACAGATTTTATAAAACAGAACTATGGTGTTATCGATTTATTAAACGATAAGGAACGTATAGCTTATCAAACACAATTAACCATTTTTTATAATAAATATACCAATAAAACAGGAAAGGACATAGTAATAGAAATGTTAAAATTCAAAGAAACATGGGATAATTATGCAGTGGCTATTATTTATTTATATATAATAAAAGATATGCATTTAAATGAATATATAGAACACTCATCACAATTGACAGCTTTTATTAATTATTTGAAATACATAATGATATGTATGCCAGATAAAAGACCGCTAATACAACCCACAATAGAACATGTATTAACTATTTTCAAACAAACAGAACACGTTGAGAAAAAGAAAGTCGAAAAAAAACTCCACGCAGATTCTAGCAAAATGAAACCTATTATCAAAAAGAATATAGCAATAACACAGTCGAAGCATTTAAAACAGGAAAAAAAGATATATAATCAGAAACAGATAAATTCATAATAGTAATTTTTCTAACATTACGTATGGACTATCTATAGTTTCAAATACCATGGGTGAAAATGAGAAACCAGCTAATAAACCTATATTTTTTTGATGAATAGAGCAAGGTAAATTCATTTGAACAAGGTTCTCGATACTATGTTTTGATGATAGATTCCAATAAAACATAGTACAATAAGCCGATACTTTTTCATGAAATCCGTGAAATATGGATACAGAAAAATCTGATAAAATGACGAAGGTAGGTGCTTTATTTTTTTCTACAAAATCTTCTCCAGTTTCCATAGAATAATTATGAATGAGCTGTATTAAAGAATCAATTCGAGAACATTGATAATGACGACATTTTTCATGTATAAATAATACACGTTCAACAAAAGACATGTTTGGTTCGATTTTTATCCAAATAGGGTTCTCGCCAATGGCTAAAATACGCATAGTAGAAGTAAGTTCGGCAATAAGAAGAGCTAGCCCTATTCCTGTATAATACGATTCATTCGATTCGAATTGTATTTTATTAGAAATATCCAAAATAGGTATGATATCTTTACGATATGAGAAGCTATTTTTTTTTACGAAGGTCGTCCATTGTTCATGAATAGATTCTGAATGATTCAATGCTTCTTTTACATAATACGCAATAGGTAAGGTAAGTTCTCGAGAACCTGAATAACCAAGAGAATAATATGTATTTTTACTAGAAATATCACGTAATTTAGGTTGTTTCATAGCAGTATATTTCGAAACCATATATGGCATAATTTCTTCTACTTGCTTAGAACACTGCTTAATTTGAACGGTTTGTAAAGCTTTATTTAAAGTAGTAATTTTTTTACGATAAAGTCTCTTTCCTTTTAAGATAGCGGCATCATATGAATAAGAGCGAGTAGTCGTTTGTAATAAATATGGACATACTAATTTTATCCAATCGAGAACGAGAAGTTCATATAACCAAGAAAATCGTTTGTTTTCACGCGGAATCCACTTGGCAACATTTGATATATGGTCTCTTGAACCCGCATGCATTGAGAACTTCCATACTTCCATATCAGAAACGAGTTGTTCATTGATAGAGCGAACACAATATTCAATCAAAGTTTCACCGATAACCTTTCTATCTTTCATATGTAAAGATACATAATTACAAAAATAGACCATATCACGCCAACTTAAACATTTTTTCATTAACTGTTTTGCCAAATTAGGAAAATAGTTATACCATTGCCAAATCATCATATAGGTAAGGTCATGTTCTCCAGTTTTTCTAATATGTAGAACAAGATTATAAAAAAGTTGCGTAAAATGTTCATATTTTGATACAAATGGTTCAAGTACTTGGAGAACTTCACCAAATCGTTTTTCTAGTAGTAATAAGTTTTCAGGACAAGACCTAACCGAATAAAAATATAGTGCTACCAATTCTTCTTGAAAATAGGTATCTAATGAAGTACCTTTTAATTCAGGGAAATCTGGGTTCTCCATAATGTTCGTGATAATTATATAATCAAAACAATTGTTTATATAATTTACAAATAAGGTCTATATCGGTAGATAATATTTATTAGCCAAATGGCTAACCTTCGATTATCGACCTCTGACCCATATGCTATGAAAAAGAATGAAAGGAACGGAAAGAATGAAAGGAACGAAGGATAAATATATTTATCCACCAAAAGACAATAAGGATAGACCTTATGTATGTATAACCTTTCGAGTAGTCTGATTTACCATGGAAATACGAACTTTTTTAGTATTTCCAATAGGTCGAGAACCTGGTCCAACAACAGAAACCGGCTTTAATATTGATTTCAAAGTTTGGGGTTTTTTCAGACATTTGACTTCCACTTCCTTAAATAAAAAATACAATTTATTGATGTTATGAAAAACAAAGATGGAATCCGGAACCTTAATATCATTTATAATAGAAATAGGCTTCAAATAAGACGAAGAGGATTCCGTTTTTTGCACAAACGATTGTAACACTTCAGGTTCTAAATCGATATGATATAAAAGGATATCCGATAGTTTAAATTTGGAAACAGACGTTTTTACTTTTTTATTTTGTATAATATGTAAAATACGTTCATTCGATATGATGGAGCCATCGAAAACTTCAACATCATGTAAAATGTTCTCGATATAATTACTTTTATTTATATAAATAAAACAAAGTTTGATTTTCTGCATAGGTTCTCGTTTCTGTACTATCTCAGTTGAATTAATTCGTTGTTGCTCACTCATCCAAGAAACATCTAAACCATCAAGTTCATCGTTTTCCATTACCTAAAAAAAAAGGAGATATGATTACAATAATCAGAACGAAAAGACATAGTAAGAACAAACGATATAAATAAACCACCATATATAAATATGTCTCGAAACAGCATAACCTAAACTATATACTTATACACTTTTACACCGTTGAATATTTACACCTTTACTCATAGTAATGTTGTCTTTGACACTGCGTTGAGTAGTGTAAATTTTCATCGGTGTAAATGAAAAATATAGTAGTAGATACACAATTTTGTGTAATACATGATTCCAAATCCCTAATCAAACAAACATGTAGAAAATCCAAGATTAATTTTTATACGAGACAGCGACCAATGATAAATAACTATCTATTGGTTATAACCACACACCATTTTTTGTTATCGTTATGATAACAAAAAATTGAACAAGTATCAATCAATATAATAACAAATAACAATAAATGAAAATATATACACGTTTTTCAACAATATGCATACCTAAAGTAGATACTGCCCTATCAAAAGATTATATTTATAATAAATTATGTAAATTGAATATAGGTCATATTGATAGAATTATCGAAGTACCTCATAGAAATGATAATAATTATAAACGGATTATCATAAAACTTTTATGGCATAAAAATAGCCAAGTAGAAAACTATCTGAAAGAAAATGGAAATATCAAATTGGTTTATGATATGCCTTGGTATTGGAAAGTTTATCAATATAAGTGAGTTATTTTACGCAAAATCGCCATGGACATTCTACGTATCATCAAATACATTTTTATAATATTTCAAAATAATAGGACTAGCATCTTGTAAAATTTCCCTATATTTTTGTTTTTTCATGTTATTAAAACAACCGAAGAAAAAGCAAAATTGCCAATGATTTTGGTTCTCTTCCGCATATTTAATTTCTTTGGTAAAGATATCATCCAAAACACTATAAGTGGATTGAAAATTGATTAATTCAGCCTTCAGTTTTTTCTTGTTTTCATATAAATATAATAATCGTGTTTTTTCATTCGTAACTTCCATAGATAAAGGACTCGTTTTCCATTTAAATAATATATATTGTATTTCATTAGTAATATCACAAAGCTTACGTATCAAATCCTTTTTATAAATCTCGCTTTTTTTAATGAAAGAGAATATATTAATATGGCAAATAATAGGAAAAAGTAATTTAATTTCTTCGGGTATCAGTATATTATTGGATAGTTTCATTTCAGTCATTTTGTTCTCTACTTCACCGAATTTTTGTAATACCATTTTTGATTTATCTGATTCGTTCTTTAAAAACATTAGCTTACTATGAGTAAGTTCTAACATTGTTTGTAAGTTATCATAATGATTAGCAACTTGTAAATAAATTTCTACTGCAGCTTCTAGTTTCAAATAATTAATCAAAGAAATAAATAATGCGACGATGGCATTCATACCAGAAATAACGGCAGTACTCCATTGAGAGCATTCAATAAAAGGTGCAATAATAGTAATAAATGCACTGAAAAAAAGAGATGGAAACATAAGACAATTCAATTTACGCTGACATAGATATTTCGATTGAATATAAATATTTTTTTGTCCTTTCATGTACGTTGTTAAAATATCGAGCTCACTAGAATAGAGATTATCTGATTCATAATATTTATGTAAAGAACGTTCAACATCTCTAAATCCAACTTTCATACATGTAGTAGATGGACTATCAGTAAAATAATTAGAAAGAATTTTATCTTCGACGTCATTATCACCATGACTATTAACATAACTACGACCGTAACTATCACTATCACTATCACTATCACTATGAATAGACATAACCGGACTATTACTATGTAAAATAACCATGGAAAGGTCATTATAAAACGAAACAGATTGTTGCGGTATTTTAAATTGCTTTCTAATGTTCTCTAGGTCATCATGGATTTTTTTCGTAAACAACATATCATCTGTTGGTTGAATATTGAAATCCATATCTAAGTCATCAGAATCAATAACATCGATATTAATATTACTATGACTAAGACTCTTACTATGACTATTGGAATCTATAGTATTCGATTCTATATCATTCATATTCATCATAATATATAAGAGATAAGAAAAATCGTGGTAAAAATAAATAAAACACAAATATATATAAATTAAAATGAGTAAATGGTTAGATTTATCCACAAACTCAAATAAACTAAGCCAGAGTTATTTCAAAGGCTTTATTGATATAAGTGGTGGTAGTATTTATTTAAGAAATGATTTTTCATTGAATTTTTATAATGCGGTTGATGATACATTACCAAAACTCAGTATTAAATCTGATAAAATGCATATATTCGACGGAATAAGTAGTTATGTCGATATAAGTAATTCAAAACTGATTTATTTAAAGAATGTATCTGGAGATATACAGACACAAATAGATACTTTAGTAAATACAACAAAGTATATAAGTAGTGACATAAGTAATAATACAACCATTTTAGAGTTAGATACGTATGGTAATCAAGCAACTGTATATGGTAATTTAACTGTAAATGGAAATGTACAATTTCCACCAAATTCTATCAGTAGAAACTCAATCATGGGTGGGCCTGCAGATGTTTATATAGGTTCTCGTGAAGAAATAACGTTTGATGATGATTCATTCGCATTATTCAGAGAAGGTTCTGTTATAGGAACGGTAGCATCAGATGCACTGTTTTATGGTAATATTATAGTGAGTGAAGACGCATCATTTAACGGTAATACAAAATTTAATGGTAATACATCATTTACCTATTTTTTACCAACCAGTACCATTACACCGACACAATCAAATCAATTAGCCACGAAAGCTTACGTAGATTTAGTTATAGAAAATTATTCTGGAAATGCAATTGAGAATTTTACAACATTATCTGCTGTACAAGCAAATAATAATAATTTTACGGGAACAACTACATTTAATATCTCATTACCAACAAGCACACTTACCCCCACAATATCGAATGAATTAACTACTAAAGGTTATGTAGATTCTAGTATCAACGCTCTGAACACAGCTCTAATAACCGATATCACCAATGCAAATGTAGCCTTGAAGAATTACACTGATTCTAGTATCAACGCCTTGAACACAGCGCTAACAACCAATATAACAAATGCAAATGTTGCTTTGAAATCCTACACGGATTCTAGTATCAACGCCTTGAACACAGCGCTAACAACCAATATAACAAATGCAAATGTTGCTTTGAAATCCTACACGGATTCTAGTATCAACGCCTTGAACACAGCGCTAACAACCAGTATAACAAATGCAAATATTGCTTTGAAATCCTACACGGATTCTAGTATCAACGCCTTGAACACAGCGCTAACAACCAGTATAACAAATGCAAATATTGCTTTGAAGAATTACACGGATACAAGCATCAATGCTCTGAACACGGCTCTAACAACCAGTATAACAAATGCAAATGTAGCCTTGAAATCCTATACAGATTCTAGTATCAACGCTATGAACACGACTCTATCAACGAATATCACCAATGCAAATATTGCTTTGAAATCCTATACGGATTCTAGTATCAACGCTCTGAACACGGCTCTATCAGCGAATATTACGAATGCAAATGTTGCTATGAAAAGCTATACTGATACAAGCATCAATGCATTGAACGCATTAATAGAAAGTACTTATATGCCATTAACCGGTTCATCATTTACAGGTAAATTAACAACATTAGATGTATCAATGAATGGAAATCTTACAGTAGGAAACAAAATGGTAGTAAATGGTGATATTTCAACAAATGGAAACGTAGTAATTTATGGTAATTTGACTGTAAAGAATACATCATCCAACATAAACTTAATTAATACAACAGTAACAAATTATCAATTAATCGTATCTGAAGACATATCATTGAATGGTCGTTTGATAACAAGTTCAGATGTATCAATCAACGGAAGATTATTTGTAACAGGCGCAGCCATATTCACAACACCACCAACAAGTACAAGTATATCGACAGATGGAAATAGTATAGTAAATAAAAATTATATAGATTCTAGTATCAACGCTCTGAACACTGCTCTATCAACGAATATTACCAATGCAAATGTTGCCTTGAAATCCTATACTGATGCGAGTATCAACGCCTTGAATACAGCTGTAACAACCAATATAACCAATGCAAATGTTGCCTTGAAATCCTATACAGATTCTAGTATCAACGCCTTGAACACAGCTGTAACAACCAATATAACCAATGCAAATGTTGCCTTGAAATCCTATACAGATTCTAGTATCAACGCCTTGAACACAGCTGTAACAACCAATATAACCAATGCAAATGTTGCCTTGAAATCCTACACAGATGCGAGTATCAATGCTCTGAACACGGCTCTATCAACTAGCATCACCAATGCAAATGTTGCATTGAAATCCTACACAGATACAAGTATCAACGCCTTGAACACAGCGCTATCAACGAATATCACCAATGCAAATGTTGCATTGAAATCCTACACAGATGCGAGTATCAATGCTCTGAACACAGCTGTAACAACCAATATAACCAATGCAAATGTAGCTTTGAAGAATTACACTGATTCTAGTATCAACGCCTTGAACACAGCGCTATCAACGAATATCACCAATGCAAATGTTGCCTTGAAATCCTATACTGATGCGAGCATCAATGCCTTGAACACAGCTCTATCAACCAGTATAACAAATGCAAATGTTGCCTTGAAATCCTATACGGATTCTAGCATCAACGCATTGAACACTGCTCTATCAACGAATATTACGAATGCAAATATTGCCTTGAAATCCTACACGGATTCAAGCATCAACGCCTTGAACATAGCATTAAATACCAATATAACAAATGCAAATGTTGCTTTGAAATCCTATACAGATTCTACTATCAACGCTCTGAACACAGCGCTAACAACCAGTATAACCAATGCAAATGTTGCTTTGAAATCCTACACGGATTCTAGCATCAACGCTCTGAACACGGCTCTATCAACGAATATTACGAATGCAAATGTTGCTTTGAAATCCTACACGGATTCTAGCATCAACGCTCTGAACACGGCTCTATCAACGAATATTACGAATGCAAATGTTGCTTTGAAAAGCTATACAGATACAAGCATCAATGCCTTGAACACAGCGCTATCAACCGATATAACCAATGCAAATGTAGCATTGAAAAACTATACTGATACAAGCATCAATGCCTTGAACGCATTAATAGAAAGTACTTATATGCCATTAACCGGTGCATCATTTACAGGTAAATTAACAACATTAGATGTATCAATGAATGGAAATCTTACAGTAGGAAACAAAATGGTAGTAAATGGTGATATTTCGGCAAATGGAAACGTAGTAATTTATGGTAATTTGACTGTAAAGAATACATCTTCAAACATAAATTTAATTAATACAACAGTAACAAATTATCAATTAATCGTATCTGAAGACATATCATTGAATGGACGATTGGTGGCATCATCAGATGTATCAATCAATGGAAGATTATTCGTAACAGGCTCATCCATATTTACAACACCACCAACAAGTATAAGTATATCAACAGATGGGAATAGTATAGTAAATAAAAATTATATAGATACAAGTATCAACGCTCTGAACACGGCTCTATCAACGAATATTACGAATGCAAATGTTGCATTGAAATCCTATACTGATACAAGTATTAACGCTCTGAACACGGCTCTATCAACCAGTATAACAAATGCAAATGTTGCATTGAAATCCTACACGGATGTTAGCATCAATGCCCTGAACACGGCTCTATCAACGAATATTACGAATGCAAATGTTGCTTTGAAAAGCTATACTGATGCGAGTATTAACGCTCTGAACACGGCTCTATCAACCAGTATAACAAATGCAAATGTTGCATTGAAATCCTACACGGATGTTAGCATCAACGCTCTGAACACGGCTCTATCGACGAATATTACGAATGCAAATGTTGCCTTGAAATCCTACACAGATGCGAGTATCAATGCATTGAACACGGCTTTATCGACTAACATAACAAATGCAAATGTTGCCTTGAAATCCTACACAGATACAAGCATCAACGCCTTGAACATGACTCTATCGACCAACATAACAAATGCAAATGTTGCCTTGAAAACTTACACAGATGCGAGTATCAATGCTCTGAACACGGCTCTATCAACGAATATCACCAATGCAAATGTTGCCTTGAAATCCTACACGGATGCAAGCATCAATGCTATGAACACAGCATTAAATACCAATATAATAAATGCAAATATTGCTATGAAAAGCTATACCGATACAAGCATCAATGCTCTGAACACGGCTCTATCAACGAATATTACGAATGCAAATGTTGCCTTGAAATACTACACAGATGCGAGTATTAATGCTCTGAACACGGCTCTATCAACGAATATTACGAATGCAAATGTTGCCTTGAAAACTTACACGGATGCAAGCATCAACGCCTTGAACACGGCTCTATCAACGAATATTACGAATGCAAATGTTGCTATGAAAAGCTATACCGATACAAGCATCAATGCTCTGAACACGGCTCTATCGACCAACATCACAAATGCAAATGTAGCCTTGAAATCATATACCGATACAAGCATCAACGCCTTGAACACGGCTCTATCGACCAATATCACAAATGCAAATGTTGCTTTGAAATCCTACACAGATGCGAGTATCAACGCTCTGAATACAGCATTATCGACCAACATCACCAATGCAAATGTTGCTTTGAAATCCTATACAGATTCTAGCATCAACGCCTTGAACACTGCTCTATCAACGAATATTACGAATGCAAATGTTGCTTTGAAATCCTACACAGATGCGAGTATCAACGCTTTGAATACAGCATTATCGACCAACATCACAAATGCAAATGTTGCTTTGAAATCTTATACGGATTCTAGCATCAACGCCTTGAACACTGCTCTATCAACGAATATTACGAATGCAAATGTTGCTTTGAAATCCTACACAGATACGAGTATCAACGCATTGAACATAGCATTAAATACCAATATCACCAATGCAAATATTGCTTTGAAATCCTATACGGATACAAGTATCAACGCATTGAACACATTAATAGAAAGTACTTATATGCCGTTATCAGGTGCATCATTTACAGGTAAATTAACAGCATTAGACGTATCAATGAATGGAAATCTTACAGTAGGAAATAAAATGGTAGTAAATGGTGATATTTCAGCAAACGGAAATGTAGTAATTTACGGCAATTTGACTGTAAAGAATACATCATCAAACATAAATTTAATTAATACAACAGTAACAAATTATCAGCTGATAGTAACTGAAGATATATCATTGAATGGACGACTAATCTCTTCATCAGATGTATCAATCAACGGAAGATTATTTGTAACAGGTGCTGCCATATTTACAACACCACCAACAAGTACAAGTATATCAACAGATGGGAATAGTATAGTAAATAAAAATTATATAGATACAAGTATCAACGCCTTGAACACGACTTTATCAACCAACATCACCAATGCAAATATTGCTTTGAAGTCATACATGGATTCTAGTATCAATGCCTTGAACACGACTTTATCAACTAATATTACGAATGCAAATATTGCTTTGAAGTCATACATGGATTCTAGTATCAATGTCTTAAATACGGCTCTATCGACCAATATCACCAATGCAAATATTGCCTTGAAATCCTACACGGATTCTAGTATCAATGCTTTAAATACGGCTCTAACGACCAATATCACCAATGCAAATATTGCTTTGAAGTCATACACGGATTCTAGTATCAATGCTTTAAATGACGCATTATCGACCAATATCACCAATGCAAATATTGCCTTGAAATCATACATGGATTCTAGTATCAATGCCTTAAATACAGCATTAAATACCAATATCACCAATGCAAATGTTGCCTTGAAATCCTACACGGATTCTAGTATTAATGCCTTAAATGACGCATTATCGACCAACATCACCAATGCAAATGTTGCCTTGAAATCCTATACTGATGCAAGTATCAACGCTCTGAACACGGCTCTATCGACCAATATCACCAATGCAAATATTGCTTTGAAGTCATACACGGATTCTAGTATCAATGCCTTGAACACGGCTCTATCGACCAATATCACCAATGCAAATGTTGCTTTGAAGAATTACACGGATTCTAGCATCAATGCCTTAAATACAGCATTAAATACCAATATCACCAATGCAAATATTGCTTTGAAATCATACACGGATTCTAGTATCAATGCCTTAAATACTGCTCTAACTACCAATATCACCAATGCAAATATTGCCTTGAAATCCTACACGGATTCTAGTATCAACGCTCTGAATACGGCTCTATCAACCAATATCACCAATGCAAATATTGCCTTGAAATCCTACACGGATTCTAGTATCAACGCTCTGAATACGGCTCTATCAACCAATATCACCAATGCAAATGTTGCTTTGAAATCCTATACAGATGCTAGTATTAATGCTCTGAATACTATAATATCGAACGAATATGCACCATTATCAAGCCCAATATTTACTGGCACAGTAACATCAACGAATGATGTTTCAATAAAATCTAGATTATTTGTTGGAGAAGATACATCCTTAAATGGAAACGTTTTTATTCTAGGAAATATAACAGTGCCAACACTACCTATATCAAATAATTCAAATTTAGCAGCTAGTACAGCCTATGTACAAAGCCAAGGATACGTAACACATGAAACGTTATTCAGACAATTTACGTAAGCATTTTTAGGTAAATAAGTAGATAAATATTCAAAAATGTATTTAGGCTTAATGTGTTTTCAAGGATAAATATATTTATCCACCGTTCCTTTTAAACGCATATGAGTCAGCTGTTGATTTGTATCAATTTAGATACAAATCCACATAATATCAAAATACTCATATACTTTTAAAAGGAACGGAAGGAACGGAAGGAACGGAAGGAACGGAAGGAACGGAAGGAACGGAAGGAACGGAATGAACGGAAGGGAACCGGATATAAATATGTTTATTTTATGAAAGAAAAATTAGTAATCTAAATACAATTTTTACTGTGATTTCTTTTCAGAACATTTAATATAAAGCTAGTAAAATGGCGAATTGGTTAGATTTGTCTAGTAGCTCCAACATGTTCCGAGCAATTTATGTCAAAGGATTTGTAGACATAAGTGGAGGTGATTTTATTAGTAGAAATGGCAACATGTACTTAGCGGGTAATTCAACAGTAAATAATAATTCATATGTACGAAATCAATTAGCGATTGGTGTATCTGGTTCTACATATCAATTAGACGTAAGTGGTATAGCTAATTTCCGAAATAAAATAATTGGGCAAGCAGACGTGTCAATCAATGGAAACCTATATTTAGTGACACAAGTTTCCGGAGATAGTTCAACAAAAGCAGCAACAACAGCATATGTAAAAAATCAAAATTATGCTACAGTATCTTATGTAAATGAACAACTTACAAGTCAAACAAACCCAATATTTACTGGCACTGTTGTGGCAGCAAATGACACATCATTGAATGGTAATTTGGTAGTTGGAAAAAATATGTCGGTGTCTGGAATAACCACTTTCAATAACGATGTATCTGTAAATGGGGATATAATCGTAAATGGAAACATAATACCTGGACAAGGTAATACATACAGTTTAGGGTCATCTGATAAACCATTTAATTCGTTATACATAAATACAAATACAATTTATTTTACTAGCGGAACAAAAAAAGCATCCGTATCTTTTAATACCGAAACAGGTGGATTAGATATATCTTCAAATGGACAAAAAACTAGCACTGTATCGAGTATAAATGGTAATATTGCATACGGTAATTTAACATTGGGTAATGCTGTACCAAGAACAGTATTCGATGTATCTGGTAACTCAACAATAAGTGGAACACTTTTAGTCGGTTCTGATGTTTCGATGAATGGAAATGTTACAGTTTTGGGAAATTTGACTGTTGATACTGTAACATATTTAAACCGAATTAATACAACAACAACAAATTATCAAATCATTGTTTCAGATGATATATCGTTGAATGGACGATTGGTGGCATCGTCGGACGTATCAATTAATGGAAGATTATTTGTATCAGGGGCAACTACATTTACCACAGCACCTAAAAGTACATCTGCACCGGTAGATGAGAATAGTTTGGTAAATAAAAATTACGTTGATTTGAGTATCAATGCATTGAACGATTCATTATCGACTAATATTACCAATGCAAATGTTGCTTTGAAGAATTACACAGATGCAAGTATCAATGCATTATCAACGAATATTACCAATGCAAATGTTGCTTTGAAGACCTACACAGATGCAAGCATCAACGCATTATCAACGAATATTACCAATGCAAATGTTGCCTTGAAGAACTATACAGATGCAAGTATCAACGCTCTGAACACATCATTATCAACGAATATTACCAATGCAAATGTTGCCTTGAAGAACTATACAGATGCAAGTATCAATGCTCTGAATACTGCATTATCAACGAATATTACCAATGCAAATGTTGCTTTGAAAACTTACACAGATACAAGCATCAACGCCTTGAACACGGCTCTATCAACCAACATCACAAATGCAAATGTAGCTTTGAAATCCTATACAGATACAAGTATCAACGCCTTGAACACTGCTCTATCGACCAATATCACCAATGCAAATGTTGCCTTGAAGAACTATACAGATACAAGCATCAACGCCTTGAACACGGCTCTATCAACCAACATCACAAATGCAAATGTTGCTTTGAAATCCTATACAGATACAAGTATCAACGCCTTGAACACTGCTCTAACAACCAACATCACAAATGCAAATGTTGCTTTGAAAACTTACACAGATACAAGCATCAACGCCTTGAACACGGCTCTATCAACCAACATCACAAATGCAAATGTAGCCTTGAAGAACTATACTGATACAAGTATCAACGCCTTGAACACTGCTCTATCGACCAACATAACAAATGCAAATGTAGCCTTGAAATCATATACCGATACAAGCATCAACGCCTTGAACACGGCTCTATCGACCAATATTACCAATGCAAATGAAGCTTTGAAATCCTATACTGATACAAGTATCAACGCCTTGAACACGGCTCTATCGACCAACATAACAAATGCAAATGAAGCTTTGAAATCCTATACTGATACAAATATCAACGCCTTGAACACGGCTCTATCAACCAGTATAACAAATGCAAATGTTGCTTTGAAATCCTATACTGATACAAGCATCAACGCTATGAACACTGCATTATCAACTAATATCACAAATGCAAATGTTGCTTTGAAAACTTACACAGATGCAAGTATCAACGCCTTGAATACATTAATAGAAAGTACTTATATGCCGTTATCCGGTGCATCATTTACAGGTAAATTAACAGCATTAGATGTATCAATGAATGGAAATCTTACAGTAGGAAATAAAATGGTAGTAAATGGTGATATTTCAGCAAATGGAAATGTAGTAATTTATGGCAATTTGACCGTAAAAAATACATCTTCAAATATAAATCTAATTAATACAACAGTAACAAACTATCAGTTAATCGTATCTGAAGACATATCATTGAATGGTCGATTGGTAGCATCATCAGATGTATCAATCAATGGAAGATTATTTGTAACAGGTGCAGCCATATTTACAACACCACCAACAAGTGCATCAGCACCAGTAGATGGAACAAGTTTGGTAAATAAAAGTTACGTAGATTCAAGTATCAATGCTTTAAATACAGCTCTATCGACTAATATCACTAATGCCAATGTTGCTTTAAAAACATACACAGATGCAAGCATCAATGCATTAAATACAGCTCTATCGACCAACATCACTAATGCAAATGTAGCTTTGAAATCATATACCGATACAAGTATCAATGCTCTAAATACAGCTCTATCGACCAATATTACCAATGCAAATGTAGCTTTGAAGTCATACACAGATTCTAGTATTAATGCTCTGAATACAGCTCTATCGACCAACATCACCAATGCAAATATCGCTTTGAAGTCATACACGGATACAAGCATCAATGCCTTAAATACAGCTCTATCAACCAATATTACCAATGCAAATGTAGCTTTGAAGTCATACACAGATTCTAGTATTAATGCCTTAAATGACGCATTATCGACCAACATCACCAATGCAAATATCGCTTTGAAGTCATACACGGATACAAGCATCAATGCCTTAAATACAGCTCTATCAACCAATATTACCAATGCAAATGTAGCTTTGAAGTCATACACAGATTCTAGTATTAATGCCTTAAATGACGCATTATCGACCAACATCACCAATGCAAATATCGCTTTGAAGTCATACACGGATACAAGCATCAATGCCTTAAATACAGCTCTATCAACCAATATTACCAATGCAAATGTAGCTTTGAAGTCCTACACAGATTCTAGTATTAATGCTCTGAATACGGCTCTAACAACCAATATCACAAATGCAAATATTGCTTTGAAGTCATATACAGATTCTAGTATCAATGCTCTAAATACAGCTCTATCGACCAATATCACAAATGCAAATGTAGCCTTGAAATCATATACCGATGCAAGTATCAATGCTCTGAATACGGCTCTAACAACCAATATCACAAATGCCAACGTTGCATTGAAGTCATATACCGATGCAAGTATCAATGCTCTAAATACAGCTCTATCGACCAATATCACAAATGCCAACGTTGCATTGAAATCATATACCGATGCAAGTATCAATGCTCTGAATACGGCTCTAACAACCAATATCACAAATGCAAATGTAGCTTTGAAATCATATACCGATGCAAGTATCAATGCATTATCGACCAATATCACCAATGCTAACGTTGCTTTGAAATCATATACCGATGCAAGTATCAATGCATTATCGACCAACATAACAAATGCCAACGTTGCATTGAAATCATATACCGATGCAAGTATCAATGCATTATCGACCAATATCACAAATGCAAACGTTGCTTTGAAATCATATACAGATGCAAGCATCAATTCTCTGAATACAGCTCTAACGACCAACATAACCAATGCCAACGTTGCTTTGAAATCATATACCGATGAAAGTATCAATGCATTATCGACCAATATCACAAATGCAAATGTTGCATTGAAGTCATATACCGATGCAAGCATCAATGCATTATCAACCAACATAACAAATGCAAATGTTGCATTGAAGACCTACACAGATGCAAGCATCAATGCATTATCGACCAACATAACAAATGCAAATGTTGCATTGAAGACTTACACCGATGCAAGTATCAATGCCTTGAATACATTAATAGGAAGCACTTATATGCCACTATCAGGAGCATCATTTACCGGTAAATTGACAGCATTAGATGTATCAATGAATGGAAATCTAACGGTAGGAAATAAAATGGTAGTAAATGGTGATATTTCGGCAAATGGAAATGTAGTGATTTATGGTAACTTGACTGTGCAAAATACATCATCCAACATAAACTTAATTAACACGACAGTAACAAACTACCAGTTAATCGTTTCCGAAGACATATCATTGAATGGTCGATTGATTGCATCATCAGATGTATCAGTAAATGGAAGATTATTTGTAACAGGTGCAGCCATATTTACAACACCACCAACAAGTGCATCAGCACCAGTAGATGGAACAAGTTTGGTAAATAAAAGTTACGTAGATGCAAGTATCAATGCTTTAAATACAGCTCTATCAACTAATATCACCAATGCAAATGTTGCTTTGAAATCATACACAGATTCGAGCATCAATGCATTGAATTATGCTTTAACAACCAACATAACAAATGCAAATGTAGCTTTGACATCATACACAGATGCAAGTATTAACGCTCTGAATACGGCTCTAACAACCAGTATAACAAATGCAAATGTAGCTTTAAAAACATACACAGATGCAAGTATCAATGCTCTGAATACGGCTCTAACAACCAGTATAACAAATGCCAACGTTGCATTGAAATCATATACCGATGCAAGTATTAACGCTCTGAATACGGCTCTAAAGTCATACACAGATACAAGTATCAATACTTTGAACACAGCTTTAACGACCAATATCACAGATGCAAATGTTGCATTAAAGTCATACACAGACGCAAGTATCAATACTTTGAACACAGCTCTATCGACCAATATCACAAATGCAAATGTTGCATTGAAATCTTATACCGATGCAAGTATCAATGCTCTGAATACAACTCTATCGACCAATATCACAAATGCAAATGTTGCATTGAAATCTTATACCGATGCAAGTATTAACGCTCTGAATACGGCTTTAAAGTCATATACAGATACAAGCATCAATGCTCTGAACACGGCTCTAACAACCAACATAACAAATGCAAATGTAGCTTTGAAATCTTATACCGATGCAAGTATTAACGCTCTATCGACCAACATAACAAATGCAAATGTTGCATTGAAGTCATATACAGATGCAAGCATCAATGCAATATCGACCAACATAACAAATGCAAATGTTGCATTGAAGACCTACACAGATGCAAGTATCAATGCCTTGAATACATTAATAGGAAGCACTTATATGCCACTATCAGGAGCATCATTTACCGGTAAATTGACAACATTAGATGTATCAATGAATGGAAATCTAACGGTAGGAAATAAAATGGTAGTAAATGGTGATATTTCGGCAAACGGTAACGTAATAATATATGGTAACTTGACTGTGCAAAATACATCATCCAACATAAACTTAATAAATACAACAGTAACAAACTACCAGTTAATCGTTTCTGAAGATATATCATTGAATGGTCGATTGATTGCATCATCAGATGTATCAGTAAATGGAAGATTATTTGTAAGAGACGCAGCTACATTCAATACAGCACCAATAATGAGTGGTGCAAGCATAACAAGTGCATCGATACCAGATAGTGCATTAGCAATAGCTTATCAACCACAATCCGGAATGTCAAGTTATTTAACGGTAGCAAATGCATCAGGAACATACTTAACAGCAGCATCAGCACAAACATTGTATCAACCAACAGGTTCTTACTTGACAACTACAGATGCAGCTTCAATATACCAAACACAATCCGGAATGTCCGGTTATTTAACTACAGCAACAGCATCATCGACATATCAAACTCAATCCGGAATGTCCAGTTATTTGACAACGGCAACAGCATCATCGACATATCAAACTCAATCCGGAATGTCCAGTTATTTAACTGTAGCAAATGCATCCGGAATATACTTAACAACAGCATCAGCTCAAACACTGTATCAACCAACAGGTTCTTATTTGACAACTACAGATGCAGCTTCGACATATCAAACACAATCCGGAATGTCCAGTTATTTGACAACGGCAACAGCATCATCGACGTATCAAACTCAATCCGGAATGTCCAGTTATTTGACAACGGCAACAGCATCATCGACGTATCAAACTCAATCCGGAATGTCCAGTTATTTGACAACGGCAACAGCATCATCGACATATCAAACACAATCCGGAATGTCCAGTTATTTAACAATATCAAATGCTTCCGGAATATACTTAACAACAGCATCAGCTCAAACACTGTATCAACCAACAGGTTCTTACTTGACAACTACAGATGCAGCTTCGACATATCAAACACAATCAGGAATGTCAAGTTATTTGACAACGGCAACAGCATCATCGACATATCAAACACAATCCGGAATGTCCAGTTATTTAACAATATCAAATGCTTCCGGAATATACTTAACAACAGCATCAGCTCAAACACTGTATCAACCAACAGGTTCTTACTTGACAACTACAAATGCAGCTTCGACATATCAAACTCAATCCGGAATGTCAAGTTATTTAACTACAGCAACAGCATCATCGACATATCAAACACAATCTGGAATGTCAAGTTACTTAACTGTAGCAAATGCATCAGGAACATATCTAACAACAGCATCAGCTCAAACACTGTATCAACCAACTGGTTCTTACTTGACAACAACTAGCGCAGCTTCAACTTACCAAACGCAATCAGGAATGTCAAGTTATTTGACAACAGCAAATGCAACAACAACATATTTAACAATAGCAGATGCTTCAGGAAGCTATTTAACATCAGCTTCTGCTGAAACAAGATATGCGCCAATAAATATACCAACATTTACAGGAAAATCAACATTTAGTGGAGATATATCAGCAAATGGAAATGTAGTGATTTACGGAAACTTAACAGTTCAAAATACATCGTCAAACATAAATTTGATTAATACAACAGTAACAAACTACCAATTGATAGTAACTGAAGATATATCATTGAATGGACGATTATTTGCAAGTTCCGATGTATCAATCAATGGACGATTATGTGTAACAGGCGCAGCTACATTCAATACAGCACCAATAATGAGTGGTGCAAATATAACAAATGCATCGATTCCAAATAGTGCATTAGCAACAGCTTATCAACCACAGTCCGGAATGTCAAGTTATTTAACGGTAGCAAATGCATCAGGAACATACCTAACAACAGCGTCAGCACAAACACTTTACCAACCAATGGGGTCTTACTTGACAAATATAGATGCAGCATCGACATACCAAACACAATCCGGAATGTCAAGTTATTTGACAACGGCAACAGCATCATCGACATATCAAACTCAATCAGGAATGTCCAGTTATTTAACAACGGCAACAGCATCATCGACATATCAAACTCAATCAGGAATGTCCGGTTATTTAACAATATCAAATGCATCAGGAACATACTTAACAACAGCATCAGCACAAACACTGTATCAACCAACCGGTTCTTACTTGACAACAAGTAGTGCATCTTCAACCTACCAAACACAATCAGGAATGTCAAGTTATTTAACTGTAGCAAATGCATCCGGAACATACCTAACAACAGCGTCAGCACAAACACTATATCAACCAACCGGTTCTTACTTGACAACAAGTAACGCAGCTTCAACCTACCAAACACAATCTGGAATGTCCAGCTATTTAACAACGGCAACAGCATCATCGACATATCAAACTCAATCAGGAATGTCCGGTTATTTAACAACGGCAACAGCATCTTCAACCTACCAAACACAATCTGGAATGTCAAGTTATTTAACTGTAGCAAATGCATCAGGAACATACCTAACAACAGCGTCAGCACAAACACTATATCAACCAACCGGTTCTTACTTGACAACGGCTTCTGCTGGAACAACATATGCACCATTATCAGCACCAACATTCACAGGAAAATCAACATTTAATGGCGATATTTCAGCAAATGGAAATGTAGTGATTTATGGTAACTTGACAGTAAAAACAGCAACAAATGCAAATATTATTAATACAACAGTGAATAATTACCAATTGATAGTTTCAGAAGATATTTCTTTGAATGGTCGATTCATGGCGAGTTCTGATGTATCAATCAATGGAAGATTATTTGTAACAGGCGCAGCTACGTTCAACACAGCACCAGCAATGAGTGGTGCAAATATAACAAATGCAACGATTCCAAATAGTGCATTAGCAACAACATATGTAGATGTAACTAACGCACAAACAATAAATGGTATAAAGACGTTTTCATCGGCACCAGTAATGAGTGGTGCAAGTATAACAAATGCAACGATTCCAAATAGTGCATTAGCAACAACATATGTAGATGCAGCTAACGCACAAACAATAAATGGTGTAAAGACATTTTCATCGGCACCAGTAATGAGTGGTGCAAGTATAACAAGTGCATCGATTCCAAATAGTGCATTGGCAACAGCATATCAAACACAATCCGGAATGTCAAGTTACTTAACTGTAGCAAATGCATCAGGAACATATCTAACAACAGCATCAGCACAAACACTGTATCAACCAACGGGTTCTTACTTGACAACAAGTAGCGCAGCTTCAACCTACCAAACACAATCCGGAATGTCAAGTTATTTAACTGTAGCAAATGCATCAGGAACATACCTAACAACAGCATCAGCAGAAACACTATACCAACCAACTGGTTCTTACTTGACAACAAGTAGCGCAGCTTCAACATATCAAACACAATCCGGTATGTCTAATTATTTAACTACAGCAGTAGCATCATTTATTTATCAACCACAATCCGGAATGTCAAGTTATTTAACTACAGCAGTAGCATCAACTACTTACCAACCACAATCCGAAATGTATAAATATTTATTAAGTACAAGCGCATCTTCTACATATGCACCATTAGCAGCACCTACATTCACAGGAACAACTACAGCAAATGATTTATCATTAAATGGTCGTTTGTTTTTGAACTCAAATTCTTTGTACGTAAATGGAACATTATTCACTGGCGGTAGCAGCAGTAGCAATTTTACGTCCGATGTTACTATTAACCGCAGTTTAACTGTGTATGGAAGTTTATCTGTGTATGGAAGTTTGGGCCCTGTATTACTGGCCGATAATTCTATACTCATGACAAGTGCGCTTCCACTAGATTATGCGAATAGTAATAATGCAACATGGACAGCTAGCACAGTAACAGGAACTTGGAAAAATATAGCGATATCAGCAAATGGTCAATATTTAAGTGCTAATAATAGCAATATGGTTATTTATACTTCTTCGAATTATGGACAAACATGGTCACCTTCATCATCGTCAGTAAGTAATTGGAATAGTATAGCTATGTCTGCAAGTGGAAAATCTCAGTTCGCTGTTGCTAATACTATGAACGGATTTACTATTTATTCTTCATCAGATTATGGACAAACATGGACAGCCTCATATACGGTATCAACGATTTATCCTGCAACAGGATTAGCAATGTCCGCAATGGGTCAATATATAAGTGTATGCACAAATGGTGGCTATATGTATACATCATCGGATTATGGACAATCATGGTCACAAGTAGCATCAAGTATAAAATGGAATAGTATCGCAATGTCCGCAAGTGGAAAATCACAAGTTGCTATTACTAATTCTAGTTCTGGTGTTGTTACTATTTATTCTTCAACTGATTATGGACAAACATGGGCATCATTATATACAATATCGACCAGTGCTAATCCTGGTAATATAGCAATGTCTGCAACAGGACAATATATAAGTACATGTATTATTGATAGCTATATTTATACATCATCAGATTATGGAAATTCATGGTCACCATCATCAACAACTGCAACATGGAATAGCATAGCAATGTCTGCAACAGGTCAAAATCAAATTATTAGTTACACTGCTTGGAATGGTGGTCCTATTATTTCTATTCTTTCTTCATCAAATTATGGCAAAACATGGACATCATCATATACAACAATGTCTAGTTATACTCTTGGTAAAGTAGCTATATCATCAACAGGTCAATATCAAGTTTTCTGTATTATTAGTGGTAACATTTATATATCAATTGTACCATATGCAAACATATCTACTAATAATTTACTAGTTGGTTCTGATATCTCAGCAAACGGTCGTTTGTATTTGAATACGAATTCGTTATACGTAGGAGGAACATTATTTACAGGTGGAAGTAGTAATTTCACAACCGATGTATCTATTAACCAGCGTTTATATGTTATACAAGATACCAGCTTAAATAGTAATTTATATGTTGCAAATAAATCGATATTTAATGGCGATGTTTCGATGAACGGTAACTTGAACCTAAAAACAGGTGCTCTTTATGTAGGCGGAGCAATATTTACAGGTGGAAGTAGTAATTTTACGACTGATGTATCCATCAATGGAAACCTTACTGTTAATAAAACAATAATCGCAAAAGGCGATATTTCAGCAAATGGAAATGTAGTGATTTATGGTAACTTGACAGTAAAAACAGCAACAAATGCAAATATTATTAATACAACAGTGAATAATTACCAATTAATAGTTTCGGAAGATATTTCTTTGAATGGTAGATTGATATCTAGTTCTGATGTATCTTTGGCAGGTAGATTATATGTAAGTGGAGCAGCTACGTTCGGAGGAGCAACCACATTTAATTCTTCATTACCAACTAGTACTCTAACACCAACAACGTCAACACAATTAGTAACCAAGAACTATGTAGATACAAATTTAGGTAACTACTTGACAACATCAACAGCTGCTTCAACATACTTGACAACAGCAACAGCATCATCGACATATACAACATTATCAGCAGTACAATCGAATAATAATGCATTTACTGGAACAACTACATTTAATTCTTCATTACCTACTAGTACTCAAGCGCCAACAACGTCAACACAATTAGTAACCAAGAACTATGTAGATACAAATTTAGGTAACTACTTGACAACATCAACAGCTGCTTCAACATACTTGACAACAGCAACAGCATCATCGACATATACAACATTATCAGCAGTACAATCGAATAATAATGCATTTACTGGAACAACTACATTTAATTCTTCATTACCTACTAGTACTCAAGCGCCAACAACGTCAACACAATTAGTAACCAAGAACTATGTAGATACAAATTTAGGTAACTACTTGACAACATCAACAGCTGCTTCAACATATACATCATTATCAGCAGTACAATCGAATAATAATGCATTTACTGGAACAACTACATTTAATTCTTCATTACCTACTAGTACTCAAGCGCCAACAACGTCAAATCAACTAGTAACCAAAGATTATGTAGATACAAGTTTAAATAACAACTATGTAAAAACGACAACCGCAAATTCAACATATGCACAATTAGCAGGTGCAACATTTACAGGTAAAATAATAACAAATGATATTTCCATGAATGGAAACTTAATTATGAATAACAACATCGGAATAGGAACGAATAACCCACAATATCCATTAGATGTTGGTAGTGGAGGAATCCAATGCGGTCGTTATGTTCAATTTGGTGCAAATGGTTATAACATTACACCTGGAACAAATGGTTCTAGTATAGGTTTTAATCCAAATAATGACTTATCTTTAAACGCTCGATTATTTGTACAACAAGACACAAGCTTAAACAGTAATTTATACGTTGATAAGAAATCGATATTTAACGGAGATGTTTCATTAAATGGAAATATAACTATAGGAAAATTTGCAAAAACAACTAATATTTCTGAAAAAGTAAATACTGGACCGACGTACGGAACTTCTATGACTTTCGATTTGAATCAAGGTAGTATATTTACAGTAACTCCAACAAATAGTACAAACTTTACTGTAAACTTAACTAATGTTCCGACTGATTTAAATAGAACATTCGTGGTAACATTATTAATCGATTCTAGTACGTATAAACCTTATTGTAACTCTTTAACAATTAATGGAACATCGACGTCGCTCTATTATGCGGGTGGTTCATCTAATATAGTTACAGTAACCGGTGGATTAATTACACAAACCTTTGCTATAATAAATAATGCTACAACAGCACCATGGAAAGTGATATCATGCGTAATATCAAATTATACTTAAGGTCAGAGGTAGATAACTGAAGGTTAGCCATTTGGCTAATAAATATTATCTATCGATAGACTTTACACAATTTATTTTTATTATTTGATTTTTACAATTTTATATTTATACAATAAAATTGTAATGTTACAACAAGTCATTTACGTAGATAATGTAAGAATGCCAAATACGTATATATGTAAATGACACAATAATACACGGTAAAATAATAATAAAAAATTTATACCTATTATTATATTATAATGAGTAACCAAATAGGTAACTGGTTAGATTCATCGAGTTCTTCTAATCTTTCCATACGAACATACATATATGGGTTTCTCGATATGAGTGGTGGAAATTTAATTATGAGAAATAACAACATATATGTTCAGTCAGGAGATATATCTTTAGGAGGGAGATTATTGGTTATACAAGATACAAGTTTAAATGGTAACTTATATGTAGCTAATAAATCAACATTCAATAATGATGTGTCAATGAATGGTAATTTGTATTTACAAACAGGATCTCTATATGTAGGTGGTGCAACATTTACAGGCGGAAGTAGTAATTTCACAACCGATGTATCCATGAATGGAAACCTTACTGTTAATAAAACAATAATTGCAAAAGGCGATATTTCAGCAAACGGAAATGTAGTGATTTATGGTAACTTGACTGTAAACGCAGTACAAAACGCAAACATCATTAATACTACAGTATCCAATTATCAGATAGTAGTGACTGATGATATTTCGTTGAATGGTAGATTAATAGCAAGTTCAGATGTATCTCTTAGTGGTAGACTATTTGTAACAGGCGCAACAACATTTAACACAGCACCAATCATAAGAGGAACTATATCAACAGATGCAAGCAGTATAGTAAATAAGGATTACATAGATACAAGCATTAATACATTAAAAACATATGTTGACAGTAGCATCAATTCAAACTATTATACAAAGACTGCGATTGACAGTAGCATCAATACAAACTATTATACAAAGACTGCGATTGATAATAGCCTCAATACAAACTATTATACAAAGACTGCGATTGATAATAGCCTCAATACAAACTATTATACAAAGACTGCGATTGATAATAGCCTCAATACAAACTATTATACAAAGACTGCGATTGACAGTAGCATCAATTCAAACTATTATACAAAGACTGCGATTGATAATAGCCTCAATACAAACTATTATACAAAGACTGCGATTGATAATAGCCTCAATACAAACTATTATACAAAGACTGCGATTGACAGTAGCATCAATTCAAACTATTATACAAAGACTGCGATTGATAATAGCCTCAATACAAACTATTATACAAAGACTGCGATTGATAATAGCCTCAATACAAACTATTATACAAAGACTGCGATTGATAATAGCCTCAATACAAACTA
>Ga0214921_10001359_pt1 | contig 42181 bp, 40 predicted proteins | sample LL1505_MetaG_FD_177992 | JGI IMG/M metagenome (GOLD analysis project Ga0214921, IMG submission 177992) | Freshwater microbial communities from Lake Lanier, Atlanta, Georgia, United States - LL-1505 | ecosystem: Environmental > Aquatic > Freshwater > Lake | place: USA: Georgia | collected...
TTAGTTCCAGGATGGGCAGAGACAAAGGTAGGTGTGTACGAGTTAACACGTAATGAGAATTCAGGGCACAAGAAGGATGAGGGTTTTTCACTTCCATGTCACGGAGTCGATCCTGAGCTCTTCTTCGCCGAATCACAAGAGATGCTAGAGACCGCTAAGGATCTTTGCACTGCTTGTCCGATGCGCGCACGTTGTCTTGAAGGAGCTTTGTCACGTCAAGAACCTTGGGGTGTTTGGGGTGGAGAGATATTTGAAGATGGACGGATAGTCGCTGCGAAGCGTTCACCCGGACGTCCACGTACTGCGGCATAAATTTTCAGCGCACTTGTGACCACAATTGATTTGAAGGGATCAATTAAAAGATCAAATAGGTCGGAGTGGGAAAACAAGTGCGCTGAAAGCAGCAGAACAATAAAGTTATTACAAAAATATTACATGCCAAGTGTTTAAATCACATTACATACCCAGCTTAATTACTTGCTATGTTAGTAAACCAAATTGCGCGCCCTGCTAAATAACTTGTTAAGTATTAAACCTAAATTACTTGCCTTGTGAAGGTGCAATTTCGGGAAACCAAGAAAGCGCTTCATCACGGAAATTACCTTCGGCACCTAGTTGGCAGAAAATTCCAGTAGTGCCAAGAGTCACCCGGTGAATTAATACATATTCAGGTGGAAGATTCAATTGGAAACCAATTTTTGCTGTCGGATTTCGAGGGTCACCAACACGAGTGCTTTGATCTCGTAACCATTCCCGCGAATACTTAAAAGTCTCTGTTCTTAGCGGTTCTACAAGCGGTAATAAATAATCTAAAACTAAGTTTGCATCCGCATCAACATCGGCGAGAATAAATCCATCTTTTTTAAAGCCGTTATAAAGCCCAATAGCATCATCATCTAATGCATGTTTCAATAAATTCTTCAAAGGCTCAGGAAAACCATTAGGCAATCTGTTGCACGCACCAAAATCCAAAACTCCAAGTCGACCATCTTCTAATAATCGAAAATTTCCAGGATGTGGATCTGCATGAAGTAATCCAACTCGCGTTGGAGAAGTGAAATGAAAACGAGCAAGCTTAAGTCCAGCATTATTTCTTTGCTCACGAGTTCCTTTTGCAATTATTCGAGAAAGTGGAATTCCCTCTAACCATTCGCTGACTAGAACTTTGTCCGATGCCATTACAACTTTAGGAATAGCTATATCTGGATCGCCCTCAAATTCAAGAGCATAAGCACGCTGAGCTTTTGCCTCGTATTGATAATCAACCTCTTCAATAATTCGAGCACGTAACTCCTCAAGCAACGGCCCCATTTCCAAGCCCGGCATAAATAGTTGAAATATTTTTGCAAAACGCTGAATTTGGTTTAAATCTGAAATAAGAGCTTCAGCAGCACCGGGGTATTGCACTTTAACGGCAACAACTCGTCCGTCTTTCCAAACACCTTTATGAACTTGCCCAATAGATGCTGAAGCCACTGGTTTATCAGTGAAGGATGAGAAATGATCGCGCCAATCTTCACCTAATTCTTTTGCTAGTACTTGGTGTACAACTCGAGCCGGAAGCGGGGGTGCAGATTCTTGCAACTTGGTTAATGTTTCACGATACGGAGCGGCTATTTCTTCTGGGAGTGCAGCTTCAAATACTGAAAGCGCCTGCCCAAACTTCATCGCGCCACCTTTTAATTCACCCAATACTTGAAAAACCTGGCGTGCGGTTTTTTCTTGAATTTCAGATGAAACTAAAGCGTTTGACTGACCGATCAATTGTTTACCTAAGCCAACTGCACTGCGTCCGGCAAGAGATAGCGGCAATGAAGCTAACCGTGCACTACGAACTTTTGTGCTGGTCTGCAATGAATCTTTCTTAACATTCTTTTCATCGCTGGACATTTGGCTAATTGTGCTAGATACCCACAACCATCGCCAATTGAAAGTCGTATTTGTTGTACAACGCATATGCAGCAAAACTCAATGAATATGTGATCTCTCCCTCATCTGCAAATTTTTACGCAATCCCGCAATCCCGCAATCCCGCAATCCCGCAATCCCGCAATCCCGCAATCATTCAGTACCTCAGCACCGAATTTCTGTAGTCAAAATCATTGCCACGAACATCCGCAAAGTGGGTGCCTACTCCATCTGCGGATTGTTGGGTGCATCAATTCAGAAGCTGAGTAAGTAATAGTTTTCCCCTGCAATTGAGATTGGGGTGGTGTTTGATTTTCAGCTTTGTTTTGGTCAATTAAACCCATTCGGCTCATTTGGTCCACCCGGCCTAGGCGCGCAAGTCGATCTAATTGTGCAAGTGCAAAAATCGCTCCAATGCCTGCACCAAGCATCGCCAAAGGTGTTGAGAGTTCTCTCCTGCGATCAAGAAAATGTGCAAGGTTGACGCTATTCCAGTTTGGATCGCGGTCCAGGCAGTGCAGATCAATACACCGCGGACAAGCATCTGTTCCTGGATTCACAAATGGACCAAAAGTTAAGTTGTCTCTATCTAGTCCATCAATCAGAAAAAACGGAGTATTACCTCGCATCCATTCCGCAAGTAATTCTGGATCCGGCGGTGATGTCGAAATGATTAAAGATAAATTTTTCACATGGTTCAGATGATTGACACTATTTAAATTATTTACATTTTTGCTTTGGGAATTCTCGCGAGATTGATCAATTAATACTTCATTTCTGGTTCGACCAACATCGGAAAGTCGTAAGTAGCCCCCAACAATATCTTCGATAGTGATTTTTTGATTGTCATCACTAACTACAGCACCAATGCCACTTGCCAAGAGAATACCCGATAATGCAAAACCAACGCGATTCAGTTTTGAGATATAAATTGTTGTATTTAAGCGTTTTTCCATACTTTCTTGTTGGACCTCAGATTCGGATTGTTGGTACCAATCCATGATTTGCATCTCAGGAAGCAGCTTTTTATTAGATACTTTCTCGAATGTCACCAAAGCCGAACAATTTAAAGTTGAGATCAATTCAATTAAATCCGATTCTAAAATTCCCACTAAAGTCGCGATCGAATTTATAGATTTACTTCCATCACAAAAAGCCAATGCCGCTCGCGCGCCTGGCAGATCGATAATTAATGCATCATCAAAAGTCCCCACAAATAATCCATCGGTTCTTGGCGAAACCAACACCCCAACTTTTAATCGTGGGAACTGAGTGCCAGATATTTTCTCACTCGAACCTTTAGGCGGATTTACATAATTTGATTGGTTCTCATCACTCTTACTATTTGGATTACCAGTTAGCTCATCATTTATTTTGTCGTTAAACATAGAAGGAGCCTGACATTTGTCAGGCTCCTTCATACTTTTTGCTCACAAACCAACTCTGAGGTAAACCTTTGTCACATCTGATGTGCCTAGAGATTCGCCCTGCGTGGTTGTGAAATTTAAATCTCCTGCGTCTTGCTTGGAGGGCTTACGCCTTACCCAAGATACGACACATGGTTGTGTTGCATGTTGGGCACTTGCCCTTTGCCATGCGACGGCCTGATTCTGAAACATTTACATCACCAGTGAAGTTGCGCTTCGCTTTGCACTTAACGCAATATGCCTCGCCGGTATAAGTCTCTACTGCCATGGGATCCTCCTGAAAGTTGGAACAAGGTGAAACAACTAAAGAGCACGGTACCGCCTGACCCACGCTCAAACCCCAGAATTTACCCTCAACGACCTGCTTTTCTGGGAAATCTTCGGCTCAAAGTAGCCGTTGGCGCACTCAACCTCGGGCAAATATCCGTTTTGTCGGTTTTCCCACTCTTTTAGGCTGAGATCTCGCCCAAAGTGAGCAATGCCAGCTGCCCATTGCCAGTGGTGCCATTACTTCCTTTACTACCATCAGCGCCCACCTGCGTGCTGGGTGACTGCTTTGGCAGCTCAATTTGGGAGTCTCTCGGGTTCTCGTGAGCGGGCTCGATTTGAGCATCGGCTTGTTTTTGTAGTGGTTCATCGGATCGCCTCAGATCTTGATCAAGATCTTCATCCAGACGAATTTGGCGCCCTTCCAAGTAGCCTTCAGCTCGCTCAAGTTGTGGGTAGATAGAAAGTAAGGCCTTGAAGTCAGGACCATGGCCGGCGACGATCAAGTGAACCAATTCATGTAGCAAGATGTAATCAAGCGCGTAACGAGGCGCATCATCAAGACGATTTGATAGACGAATTGCGCGATCTTCTATTGTGCAAGAACCCCAGATACGTTCCATACGCGAACTCCATTCAACAGTTGCTGGAGTTGCATTATTACCAAGATAAAGCGAATTTAACTCAAGTGCACGTGACATTAGTTCAGTTGAAGTTAAGCGCAAATCATCTTTGCTTAATTTAGAAACCATTTCTGCAACAACTCGCTCTTCTTCACGTTTACTCATGCGTGCGGGAATTGCCACAATAATTGTGTCGCCTTTACGGAATGCCTCAATGGTTTTGCGTCGCTTAGTACTTCTACGTACTTCAACCAAGAACGCGCGCTCCAAAGTTGCTCCTTTTCTCACCTAATGCTCGAGAGTTTTACCAACCATACCGGCGAACTTTTCCACCGGATGTGGGTAAGTAGTTATGGCCTCAGGGTGTCGCCCTTTCGGGGTATCGGTGCAGGTCAGGAGCGAATATTAAGAGGCTAAAATTGGGCTTTCCACAGGTTGATCAAAACTATGCACAGATAGTGGGGGAGTTACGCACAGGTGTAAAAACTGTAAAATTTACTAGCAGATTATTTATCAAATTTCTATCTTGCATCTTTTTTAATAGAGCCGTACTTTCACGCTACGAAGTCCTCGGATAACCGGTTACCTATCTGCAAGGGGAAGGCAGATAAGTAAACGTGCGCCCCGGGGGCTTCGCTTTTTTCTTGCTAAATTTCCGGGGAATTAGCTTTTTATTTCTTTTAATAATTTAAATTAAAGCGTTGATAAATCGTCTGGCGCACTTCTTCCTTTTCTAAATTCACTTGGGTTATGTAATTCTTCAATAATTGGCAACAACTCTGGCGAACTCCACAATTCATCTCTCTGCGAAATACTTTCATTAGCTGCTATGTGATTAAAGAAAGTTGCTGCGTCGCGCGCGGCTCTTGGTGAAATTTCTAAACCGATTAATGCCGCAAATGCTTTTTGCATTGGTCCACCAGTTGCCCTGCCGCGTCGAGCACTTTCTCTTAACGCCGGCAACGATGGCAAATGTTCTAAAGCAGCGCTGGCACTTACTTCATCGATCCAACCTTCGATCAATGCGGCAATTGTTTCGAGCCTGATTAGCGCACTTTTTTGTGAAGAGGTCTCCTCTGTTGTGAACAACCCATTGGCGATTGCTTCATTAAGCGCTTCAGGGGAGGTGCCGATACCGTCGAGACCCGATGTGCCAGCTAGTCCAGACATACCTTCTTGAATTTTTTCAATATTAACTTTTATGCCTGCGCTATAGCTTTTAATGGCAGCGGCTATGTATTCGCGCAACCAAGGAACATTGTTAAACAAACGAACACCGGCTACTTCACGAAGTGCTAAGTAATAACGCAATTCTGCTTCTGGAATCCCTAGTTCTGCTCCCCATGCATTGCAATTAGCAGCAATCAATGCCGGGCGGTTTTTAATTAAAAGTGGAATTCCAATATCTGCTCCACCAGTCACACTTCCCGCAGTTATTTTAATTGTTTCACCAAGTTGAGTCGCAAAAATTACTCCACCAAAAGCGCGCATTGCACTGCTCATTTGATTGAAAATTCCAGCCATTGGATTTATCTGGGGGTCATTACTTTCTGATTTCCCTAAATTATCTGAATTAGTTGGGGGACCAAACCCAAACAAATTTAATGGATTAGCATTTTGGTTTCCGGGCACATCTCCCTGAGATCCAAATGCATCGCCCAGCGAATCACCAAAGGCATCACCAAAAGCATCCCCCAGTGCATCTGTTGCCAATCCAGAGATTGCGCCAGAAACTGCACCAGAAAGTGATTCAGCAAGTGGCGCGACAACTTCACACCAACCGGCCAAAGTTTCCTCAATCCATTGAGAGCGTGACCAAATCTGTGCCGGAGCTAAAGGCGCTGTGAAATCTGTTTTTGGATCTAACCAAAGTTGGGCGACTGCCAGTGCTTCAAGACCGGAAGCAATTTCACTTGCGCTTGGTGGCTGATCATTTGTGAGTGTTGCCATTTCGCGCACTGCATCGGGAGAGAGTCCTTCACCTGAGGCATTTGCAGAGATTGCTCGGCCCAAACGCGAAAGAGCTTCGCCCATTTTGGCAAAGTCAAAACCATTCATGTCGCCAAAATCCCCTGCTCCGAACCCGCCACCCGGAATAGTCACGTTCAACTTCCAATCCAATTAGTAACCTGATTTGAACAACCCCAGCCATCACTTCAGTAACTCATACAACCATATCCACGCCGATTCGATTCCCAAGATTTATAAAACTTGCCCGTAACAGCCAGAGCAGCCAAAACATTTAGGGAAAACGGTTAAACCTCAACACCTCATCAGATCTTCACCCATTTAGATCTCAGACTCTTCAACTCTTCAGATCTTCCACTATTCACCTCACCAGATCTTCACTGACTCCCAACCTTTTTCCAGATTCGCTCCGAAAAGTAAAAAAAACTCTATCGTTGTCTCATGTCCGCACTTATCTGGTGGTTGATCCCACTTTTCGGCACTGCCGGGGCTCTGTTTTACGTATGGCGAGTCGGACGTAGCAAGCGGGAGACAAATGTTGAAAAATCAATTGCAGATTATGAAAGATTTAGATCAACTTTTGAATCACAACATCGTTCTGAAGATTTGTAAAAGAAGGTTTGAGTAAACCTACATGGTTCGTCGTTTGCCCAGAATGCCAATATTGCTAGCGTTACTTTTATTAATCGGCGCTTTAGTATTTCCGTTGCCTTATGTAATTGTTGAACCCGGGGACCCACAAGACGTATTAGGAAAAGTTGAAAAGGGAAGTACTAAACGGTTGATTGAAATAACCGGAGTGAAAACTTTTCAAACAGCTGGGAAGTTGAACTTAACTAGTATTTATGTTTCAAGTCCCGAAGCAAAAATTTTTGGCATTGATGTTTTGGGTGCATGGTTTGATGGGGAACGAAGTGTCCAACCTAGAGAAGTTTTCTTTCCAAAAGGAGTCTCTAGCAAGGAAGTTGATCAACAAAACTCATTGGACATGATTCATTCTCAAGAGCATGCAAAGGTTTCAGCACTTCAGTATCTAGGTTATAAAATTCCAGAACAGATGATCATTTCTGGAATAACCAAAGAGTCGCCGAATTCTAAAATTTTGAAAAGTGGCGACGAAATAGTCAGATTGAATGGAATGCCAGTTACCTCAGCCACTGGCTTTAAAAAACAGTTATTAGCGGTTTCATCTCCCAAAACATCGAGCGATCAAATGCAGCTAACTGTATTGCGAAATGGTTCAGAGAAAGTTTTTACAGTTAATACGTACAGAGCTACTCCTAAGCAAAAAGTATTAGGTTTAATGGTTGAATCAAAATATCAATATCCGTTCACGATAAAAATTAGATTAAAGGATGTTGGTGGTCCAAGTGCTGGTCTGATGTTCTCGCTTGGTATCGTCGAAAAATTGAGAGCAGAGAATTTAACAAGGGGTAGAAATATTTCAGGAACTGGGACAATTGATGCTTTTGGCAAAGTGGGACCAATCGGTGGCATAGAAGAGAAATTGATTGGCGCGGCGCGGGCTGGGTCAAAACTATTTTTAGCACCGGCTTTAAATTGCAGCGACATTAAGCACGTCCCGACGGGCTTACAAGTTGTTGCTGTGGAAACCCTGAGAGAAGCTGTTGCTGCATTAAAGAGTAAAGATCTGGAGTCCTTGCCTGCTTGCGGCTGATTTAAGCATTCTTTAAGTTTTTATACCTTTCACAACTGGCAACTTCTCTTCCGCTTTCGCCCTGTAGGCATTAATTCTGTACCGTATGCCTATGGTCTTTAACTCTGCTTTTACCCCTGGTGTAAATCGTCGTCGTGGTCCACTTCCGTTAACAATCACGATTTTAGTCTTGCTCTCTATCGCGTTAGTGAGCATGAGTGGTTTCTATGCTGACTGGTTGTGGTTTAACTCAGTTTCATTTACAAAAGTTTGGCAAACAACACTATTCACCAAAGCTTGGCTATTTGTACTTTTCGGTTTTGTGACAGCGTTGATAATAATTGCAAACATCTTGATTGCATATCGATCGCGCCCCGTTTTTGCTCCATTGACCATCGAAGCAGACAACTTAGAACGTTATCGTGCTCAGATTGAGCCTGTTAAGCGCATGGGATTTTTAGCTGTTGCCTTAGGACTCTTCTATTTTGCCGGGTCTGCAGGATCGCAGCTGTGGGAGCCATGGTTGCTCTGGAAAAACGCAACTCCATTTGGCGTCAAAGATCCACAATTTAATTTAGACATTTCATTTTTTGCATTTTCACTTCCTTTTTATCAAGCTTTAATCGGTTGGGCAATTTCAACTTTAATTCTCTCAACTCTTGCAAGTTCGGTAGTTCACTACTTGTACGGTGGGATTAGACCGCAAAGTGTTGGCGAAAAAACTACAGTTGCCGCGCGCGTTCAATTATCTGTTCTGCTTGGTTTGATTGTTCTAGTTAAAGCATTTGCATATTGGTTTGATCGATATCAATTAGCCTTGAAAGATGATCGATTAATTACTGGATTGAGTTACACAGATGTAAATGCTGTTTTACCTGCAAAAGCAATTCTTGCTTGGATCGCGGCACTTTGCTCGCTGTTGTTTTTTGCAAACATTATTCGGCGCTCTTGGGTATTACCTGGTGCAGGAATTGGACTTCTAGTAGTCAGCTCAGTTGTGATCTCAGGTTTATATCCAGCTGCAATTCAACAATTTCAAGTTAAACCAAGTGAGTCAACCAAAGAAGCACCTTTTATTCAAAGAAATATTGAGGCAACTCGAACTGCTTATGGAATTGATAAAGTTGAAATTTCTGAATATGCAGCAACTGTCAATACGGCGGCTGGCCAATTAGCTTCTGATGCTGAAACTATTTCAAATATTCGCTTAATGGATCCAAATGTCATTTCTGCAACATTCCGACAACTACAACAAATCAAGCCTTATTACACTTTTGCGGATTCTTTGGATGTTGATCGCTACAAAATTAATGGAAAAATTCGAGATGTTGTTGTTGCAGCGCGTGAATTAAATATTGAAGGTAATCCAAATCGAAATTGGATTAACGATCATCTTGTTTACACACATGGGTTTGGTTTCGCGGGCGCCTATGGCAATGCCCAGGACACTGACGGAAAACCCATATTTTTCCTCGGCGATATTCCACCAACGAAGACTTTAGGCACTTTCCAACCTCGTATCTATTTTGGTGAGAACGTCCCTGATTACTCAATTATCGGTGGAGCGAATTCAGATACTGAAGTGGAATTTGATTATCCGGATGACTCATCTGCAAACGGTCAGAAAAATTACACATATACCGGCAAGGGCGGCGTTCCTATGGGTAATTTATTTGCCCGCGCAGTCTTCGCGATCAAATATCAAGAACAAAGAATTTTGCTTTCAAGTTTGATCAATTCAAAATCAAAGATCTTATTTGAACGTAATCCGCGTGAGCGTGTTGCAAAAGTTGCGCCATGGCTAACTCTCGATGGCGATCCATACCCTTCAATTGTTGATGGAAAAATCCTTTGGATTGTCGATGGGTACACAACAAGTGCTGGTTATCCGTATTCACGCAAAGTCAGCCTTTCTGGATCAACGGCAGATGCTTTAACTGCAAACTCAGCAGCAGTAACAGCTCAAGTTGATACTTCAATTAATTACATCCGCAACTCTGTGAAAGCAACTGTTGATGCGTATGACGGAACAGTTACTTTGTATCAGTGGGATACCAAAGACCCAGTTTTGAAAACTTGGTCAAAAGCTTTCCCAGGCACAGTAAAACCAAAAAGCGAAATCTCTAAAGATTTACTTTCTCACATTCGCTATCCAGAAGATATCTTCCGCGTCCAACGTGACATCTTGAGTTCTTATCACGTGAAAAATGCGTCTGCATTTTATGGAGGTCAAGATTTCTGGAGAGTTCCTCGCGATCCTTCAACATTTGGTAATAATGCGAGCGCACAACCACCTTATTACTTAACTTTAAAGTTGCCGGGCGAGAAGAAGGCTGCGTTTTCATTAACAACACCATTTGTACCTCGTGGTGGACGTGAAAACTTGGCAGCTTTTGCTGCTGTTAATTCAGATCCAGGTCCTGACTATGGAAAAATTAAAGTATTGCAATTGCAGCGAAGCACAAATATCGCCGGTCCTTCACAAGTTTCATCAAACTTTGAAGCCAAGCCTGAAGTTGCTACCTCACTTTCATTGCTGCGCCAAGGCGGTTCAAACGTTGAATTAGGAAACTTGCTAACTTTGCCGGTCGGTGGAGGATTGCTTTATGTCCAACCGGTTTATGTCCGCGCAACTGCAAACACCGCTGCGTATCCATTGCTGCAAAAAGTCTTAGTCTCCTTTGGTGATCAAATTGGTTATGCAGACACCGTTAAGGGCGCACTAGATCAGGTCTTCGGTGGAAACGCCGGACAAGGCAGTGGGGCCGCAACTGGAACGGCAAGTGGCACCAAGAGTGACCCAGCAGTCACAGCTACCGTTGCAGAAGCGTTAGCACGGGCCAAGCAAGCCCTTTCAGATGGTCAAGCCGCTCTTACTAAGGGTGATTTCACTGCCTACGGTAAGGCTCAAGATGCCCTTAAACAGGCCATCGGGGACGCTGTGAGAGCAGAAAGTAACGCCGCTAAGAAGTAATCCGCAGAGATTATGTGGGGGCAATTTGCTGGAGTGCATAGCCCCCGCCTAACATGGGTACATATTCACGATAAGTGCGAGTGATCGCAGGTGGATAGCGACGCGGGGTGGAGCAGCTCGGTAGCTCGCTGGGCTCATAACCCAGAGGTCGTAGGTTCAAATCCTGCCCCCGCTACCAATTCAGATATCGGCTTACTTAAAATTTCGTAAGCGCAAAGAACAATTCAAAGGTCAGATTATTTAAAATTCCTGAGTCGTAATGAATTAGTAACTACAAAAATACTTGAAAGCGCCATTGCTGCTCCTGCATACATTGGAGAAAGCAATCCAGCAGCTGCAATCGGGATTCCAATTGCGTTGTAAGCAAACGCCCAAGCAAGATTTCCCTTAATAATTCGTAAAGTCTTTCGTGAAAGTTTTAGCGCTGTTATTGCAGAAGTTAAATCTGAGCGAACCAAAGTTATATCTGCAACAGCAATTGCGGTATCGGTACCAGTTCCCATCGCCATACTTAAATCTGCGCTTGCAAGTGCTGCGGCATCATTTACGCCGTCACCAATCATCAAGACATGATGACCTTTAGCCTGTAATTCTTTAATTGCATCAACTTTTTGCTCTGGCAATACTGCGGCTCTTACATTCTCTGCTGCGATATTTGCCTCTTGAGCAATTGCACTTGCCGCTTGTAAAGAATCTCCACTTATCAACCACGGAGTAATCCCGAATTTTCTAAATTTTGCAATTGCTGGAGCGGAATCAACTTTTATTGAATCGCCAATTGTAAATATTGCACGGGTCTGCCCATCCCATGCTAAGAAGATTGTGCTTTTCCCCGCTGCTGTTGCTGAGTTTAAAAGTTCTGATATTGCCTTTGTGAATGGTGCAGTTCCGTAAGAAATTGCAGAAGGCGAACCAACAAGTGCGGTGTATTTGATGCCCTCAATTTCTACACGTCCAGCAATACCTCTTCCTGGAGTTGCTAAGAAATCACTTACCGATACAACAGCAGATTTATCAGCACCATTACTTATTGCATACTTGACAAGGGATCGTCCTATTGCATGCTCACTCTGATTTTCGAGTGCAGCAATAATTGTTAGCGCTAATTTCTTGTCACAATCAAAGTACTCAGCTGCCAAAATATCTATATCGCCAGTAGTAACGGTTCCAGTTTTATCTAGAACGACTAGATCAATTTCACGTGTATCTTCAAGAACCGCTGGTGATGAAATAATTATTCCAAGTTGTGCTCCACGGCCGGAAGCAACCAGGAATGCAATTGGCGTTGCCAATCCCAAAGCACATGGACAGGCGATTACTAGCAAAGTGATTGCTGGAACAATTGCTTCCGAAAGTGAAGCGCCAGAGAAATACCAGCTTAAAAAAGTGATCAAAGACAGGACAATTATCACCGGTACAAAAATGGCGCTAATTCGATCAGCCATTCGCGCTAAAGGTGCCTTTTCCCCTTGAGCTTGGATAACTGAACGGGTTATCCGAGCAAGTTGAGTTTGCGAACCAACTTGTTCTGCACGAATAACTAATCTTCCATCCTGATTTAGCGTTGCGCCAATAACTTTATTCCCCGGGCCAACGGTTTGTGGAAGTGATTCACCTGTAACTAAAGAAGTATCAATAGAACTTGTTCCTTTAACGATTATTCCATCAGTTGCGATGGCTTGCCCAGGACGTGCAATAAACAAATCTCCGATTTGTAAATGTGAAATTGGTGCAAGTACCTCTTCACCATTTCGAAATATTGAAACTTCTTGTGTTCCAAGTGCAAGCAATGTGCGGATTGCATCTCCAGCACGTTGTTTAGCACGAGCCTCAAGAAATCTTCCAATCAAGATGAAGAGCATTACACCGGCAGCAACTTCGACATAAATTTCCCCATTTCCAGTGGAATTCACGTATACCGACCATGAAAAAGCCACAAGAGTTCCAAGGGAAATTAAGGTATCCATTTGAGGGTGTCTTAAATTTCTAAGCCCGACTCGATGAATTGGCCAACCAGCTATGAAAACAACCGGAACACTAAGTGCAATAGCCAGCCAACCCCATGGAGAATAAGCCGGATGCAAGATATTTACCTTATCTAGGAGCGAGTTAATATTTTTATCAATACTTCCATGCACAGCAGAAAACATTGCAATCACAATTGTTGGTACTGCGAAAATAATCGCTAACGTCAAGCGCCAACCTATATTTGGAGCTTTAAGTAAATCGTTTCCAGAAAGTGAGAGAATCGAAGCCCGGTATCCGCTTCCTTCAATCGCACTTATCAAATTCCCTACTTCAACATTCTCAGGAAGTGTTGCGTGTGCGCTCTCTGTTGCAAAATTGATAGTTGCACTTACTCCAGGAATTGCATTCAAACTTCTTTCAAGAGTTGCCACACAAGATGAACAATTCATTCCTTCAATTTTTAAATCAACAGTAAGAACATCCATACCTAGAGGTTATCGCTTTGCGAAAATTCCTAAAACTTCCTCATGTAATAGGCCGTTAGTGGTAACGGCGTTTGCCCCATTTGGCCCATCCACACCTGAAAAATCTGAGAATCGACCTCCGGCCTCCGTAACAATTATGGATAGAGCGGCCATGTCCCAGAGCGCTAAAGAGGGTTCAGCGGCAATATCAATTGCCCCTTCGGCGACAAGCAAATGTGACCAAAAATCACCATATCCACGAACGCGCCAAAGTTGGTCAGCCAAAGCGAGCAAACCTGTTTGTTTATCGCCCCAACCGTCGTTTCTTCCCAATACATTTGGTGTGGCAAACGTTGAAATTGAAAGTGAAGCATCTGCTAATTGGGAAATTCCAGAGACGTTTAGCTTGCGTAAAGATTGCATTTGTGACGAGGTGTCTGAAATTGTTTGTGCAGAGCCGCCACTCACGTGTAAAGAAGAGCCACCACCGACTTGTAGAAAAGCGCCGCCATCTTTCTGGCTAAACCATCTCCTGAATAGTGCGGGCGCCGAAACAACTCCAACTACAACCTCATCACCGTCCATCAAGGCAATTAGCGTTGCCCAAACAGGTACTCCGCGGACATAATTTTTTGTTCCATCTATAGGGTCAATAATCCAACGTCGATTTGTCGCGACGGGGGATTTACCAAACTCTTCCCCAGTTATTCCATCTGCTGGCCTTTGCACTTCAAGAATTTTACGAAGTTCTCTTTCTATCTCCTGATCTGCATCTGTAACTGGAGTTAAATCTGGTTTAGTTTCGATTTTAAGATTGGCCGAAAGAAATTTTGAAATGGAAATTTTATCGGCAATATTTGCTAATTCATGAGCTAAATTTAGGTCATCGGCGTATTTCAAACCCTTGCCTGTTACATCAATTGACATAGACCAAGGTTAGCGGATTGCTTTGATTTCTCGTGGCGTTAATATTGAAATAACTTATTTACTCATCCAATGAGGCCAGAATTCGCCGCAAATTAGCGACCCGCCCAGTTCGTTCTAAATTTTCAGCCGAGTTATTAGAAGCTACTTGCCAGATATTTAATTTACATTCAGCTTCGTCGTGGGAACAATTCTTTTGGCAATCCGTAACTACTTCATTTAGATCTGGGAAAGCAGCAATAATTTCAATACGGCTTACATGCGAAAGACCAAAGGAACGGACCCCAGGTGTATCTATTACCCAGCCCCCGGTAGCTAATTTAAATGCGATTGCACTAGATGAAGTGTGCCTTCCTCGCCCTGTTACTTCGTTTACCTCACCGGTCTCACGTCGGAAATCTGGAGATAAGGTATTAATCAAGGTTGATTTACCAACACCAGAGTGACCGATAAATACAGATACTTTTCCGGCGATTAGCTTTGCAAGGTCAGTGTCAGGTGAAAATTTATTAGTTGAGAAATTTGGAATATGAAGAGCTTCGTACTGTTTTAAAAATTCTCTAGGATCTGCTAAATCACTTTTCGTCATAACAATAATTGGTTGAATGTCTTCGGTGTAAGCGGCAACAAGTGCGCGGTCAATGAATCCGGTGCGAGGGTCTGGACTAGCGGAAGCAGAGACAATAATTAGGTAATCAACATTTGCAACAATTGTTCGCTCAGAGCCATCTTCAACTGAACGCCTTAATGCGTTTTTTCGAGTTTCTATTCGAACTACTCGAGCAAGTGATTCTGAATCACCAATCACTCCAACCCAATCTCCGACAGCGATAGATCTTCTGCCTAACTCACGGGCTTTCATTGCATCTATCTGAGCACCATTTTCATCAATACAGGTAACACGTCCACGATCAACTGTGATTACTTGGGCTCTTAGAGCAGCTGCATGTGTTGGACGATCTTTTGTACGTGGACGAGTAGATCTAGAAGGTCTAATCCGAACATCATCTTCATCAAGTTTGTCGATGCGACCTCTGCCCACATTTGCCATTAAATAATCACCAATTAATTACTTGTTTCAAGAATGCTCGTCCACAATGAAGTGAAATCTGGAATTGTTTTCTTTGTCGTTTCAATATTCTCAACATAAACATCTTTCACTGCTAATCCAATTATTGCGCCAGCTGTTGCAAGTCGATGATCTTCGTATGTGTGGAAAGTTCCGCCGTGTAATTTACGTGGCTTTATCTCAAGTGAATCAGCATGGGCAATTACATCCCCACCTAACCCATTTATTTCAGAAGCTAAAGCATTAAGGCGATCAGTTTCATGTAGTCGTAGGTGTCCAATGCCACGTAGATGTGAAGGAGATGACGCCAACGCAGCAAGTGCTGCGATTGATGGGGTCAATTCACCAACTTCATTTAAATCAATATCAATCCCATTTATATAACCTGAACCGGTAACAGTTAAACCACCATTTGCAAACTCTAGATTTGCACCCATCTGCGTGAAAATTCCACGGAGTTGGTCACCTGGCTGAGTTGTTTTAGTTGGCCAATCCAAAATTGTTACAGATCCACCAGCGATCATTGCTGCAACCATGAATGGGGCAGCATTTGATAAATCTGGTTCGATGATGCTTTTTACTGCGAATATTTCCCCAGGAGATACTTTCCACACATTTGGTTCTGAGTTATCAACTTTTATACCTCGTTCGCGCAACATGCCAACAGTCATATCAATGTGTGGTGCAGATGGAAGTGATGGACCAATGTTTTTAACAGTTAAACCTTTATCCATTCGAGGTGCAGCCAATAGGAGAGCGGACACAAATTGACTTGATGCGCTTGCATCAATTGAAATTTCGCCACCTTTTAATGATCCAGAGCCATGAATAATTAGTGGTAAACCAAAACGGCCACCGTGATCAATGTCGGCACCTAACTCGATAAGTGCTTTAATCACTGGAGCGAGTGGACGTTCATGTGAGCGAGCATCTCCGTCGAAAGCAATATCGCCAAGAGCTAGAGCTGCAAGTGGCGGCAAGAAGCGCATTACAGTTCCAGCATTTCCAACATCAATCTTGTTTACTGCAACTAAAGGACGTGGGGAGATTGAGATTGATTTAGGTTGCTCATCAATCCAAGTGCCCATAGCGCGCAATCCGGCGACCATAAGTGAGCTATCTCGCGAGTAGAGCGGCCGGTAAAGCGTGGACGGGGTAGTCGCAAGCGCGCCAAGCACCAATGCGCGATTCATCACTGATTTTGAACTGGGAATTGCAACGGACGCGGCTAACATCTCGCGAGCCTGCGGGGCAAGCCATAGCTCATTTGATGTATTTGGCACCCGCTAAGGATACCCATTTAAAGGCGCATAGATTTTCAGCGTGAAGATGAGCAATGCCTGCGTATTTGCGCTGATAGTTCAGAAACAAAGGCGAGGCTGCGTGGCGCGAGTGGTGCGTCGTAGGCTTGGCTTATGTGTGGACGTTTTGCCGCGACGGCAAGTATCGATGAGATTGCAACGCAGTTTGCTTTAGTCGGAGTGCCAGAGCGCGAACTTAGCCAGAGTTGGAACATTGCGCCTACAACAGATATCTACGTAATTGTCGAACAGCGCTTAGAGATTATGAAATGGGGATTAATTCCAACTTGGGCAAAAAGCGGATTTACAGGTGCAAATACCATCAACGCTCGAAGTGAATCTGTTCATGAGAAGCCATCATTCAAATCGGCATTCCGCGCTCGCCGTTGTTTAATTCCAGCAACTGGATACTTTGAGTGGGCTACCGAATTAGGTCAATACCCAAGTAAGCAACCTTTTTTTATTCAGCGAAAAGATAAAAAGCAATTAGCAATGGCTGGAATTTATGAAAATGGAACTGCAGCAATAATTACTAAAGAAGCAGAAGGTTTTCTTGCAGGCATCCATCACCGCATGCCACTTTTTTTACCTAGTGATGATTGGTCAAGATGGTTAGATCCAAAAATAAATGATGAAGTAAGTGCTAGAGATTTAATTAATCATGGTTTATCCCCTGAGAGCGCTGGGTTGAATGCGCATCCAGTCTCTAATCAAGTCAACTTCGTTCGAAACAATTCTGCTTCGCTACTACTTGAAATTCCGTTGGGCGAAGCGCAAACACTTTTGTAAACCAGCGTTCCTGGGCAGCCACTTGAGCGCAACCGGAGTAGCTCGGAATAGCAGGTAGTGGCTGGGAATAACCGGGGAGAACAGGGAATAAGACCTACCACTAGATTGTTGATTTGAGTATGAGTGTAAAGTCATCTCTTGTGACGCGCGCAAAAGATATTGAGGGGATAGAAAGCCGATCAGAAGGCTCTCTTGAACCATTAGCGCGTAATAAGGCGGTTGCGAAAAGCAAGGAAAGTGTTAGCCAGCGCAAAGCAAGATTTGAGAAAGATGCGCTGCCATTCCTTGATGCTCTTTATAGTGCCGCTCTACGGATGACAAAAAATCCTGAGGATGCCCAAGATTTAGTCCAAGAAACTTACGCAAAAGCTTTTAACTCATTCCATCAATTTGAAGAGGGCACAAATTTAAGAGCCTGGTTGTACCGAATTTTGACAACTACTTTCATAAATATTTATCGAAAAAATCAACGTCAACCTTTAATTTCAGATGGAGAGATCGAGGATTGGCAATTAGCTAAATCTGCGTCGCATACAAGCGATCAGGGAAAATCTGCAGAAGTTGAGGCGTTAGAGAATCTTCCAGATGGGGATATTAAGCGCGCGATGCAATCACTCCCAGAAGAATTTCGTCTTGCTGTCTATTTAGCAGATGTAGAAGGATTTTCGTATAAAGAAATTTCAGAGATCATGGATACACCTTCAGGAACGGTTATGTCTCGTCTTCATCGTGGCCGGAAATTGTTGCGCGACTTGTTGACTGATTACGCAATTGAAAGTGGATTTCTAAGAAGTGCAGGTGATGAAAAATGAGTTGCGGCAATCCTCATCAAACTCCATGCACTGACGTATTGCATGCCCTTGTGCTATTTATTGATGGAGAAATTGAAGATCAACAAGTAAGTCATGCCATCGAATTTCATTTGAGTGAATGCCCACCTTGCGCTGATGAGCAACTAGCTGAGCATAGATTCCGAAAATTGCTATCTAGGTCATGCACTGAAACAGCACCACAAGAATTGCGGCAGCGGATAGCGAGTGATCTGGCGGTTCAGAGCATCTCATGGTCACAAACCATCACCTACACCGAGATTTCTACTGACACATTTATTCAAACTCACGTCGAAATCCACGAGAGTTACGAGCAAGAGTAATAATTCCTGAGTAAGTTGCTCGTATGGCTGAAGCAAACCAGAAGATTCACACGATTCGCGCCGAGATGGTGGCAAATGTGTTGTCTATTTCAGTCGCCGTGGGGGAATTGGTGACAATCGGTCAGACTGTATTACTTCTTGATTCAATGAAAATGGAGATCCCGGTTCTAACTGAAGTTTCTGGAAAAGTGATAGAAATTGCAGTTGTACCTGGAGAGATTATTCAAGAGGGCGATCCATTAATAATGATTGAAGAGCAAGGAAAATGAGTACCGAACAAATCTCAGAAAAGTATTTAGGCGTCGTTGGAATGTCGGGGATGAGTGTGCGCCAAGGCGACACTGCAATTGCACATGGAAGCGGAGATGTTCCAGTACTCGCGACTCCTCAAGTGATTGCACTTGCTGAAAGCGCAACTATTGCAGCTCTGCTGGAAAGTATGGAACAGGGAGAAACTTCTGTTGGAATTCGAGTCGAGTTTGATCATGTTTCAACCGCGAGTATTGGTGCTGAAGTTCGAGCAATAGCAACGTGTACAAAAGTGGAAAATAACAGACTAACTTTTGAAATTGAAGTCCATGAACAAGAGCGTTTGATTGCCCGCGGCTTAGTGATTCGCGCTGTAGTTGATCGCGTTTCTTTTCTTGCTAAAGCCGCGGCCCAATCGTTAAGCCATCAATAACTTATTTACTAAATTACTTGGACAAGATTTACTACTTCTTTATTACTTCTTAGTTGCCCAGAAAATCTCAGAAATTTCTTCGATTTTTGCAAGCAATTTGTCGGCAACTGCAACGTCGTTAGTTCCTTTTGTTCCAGCAGCACCAGCAAGTTTTGTTGCTTCGTTAAACAAGGTGTGCAGGTTTGGATAAGCCTCAAAATGATTTGGCTTAAAGTAATCAGTCCAAAGCACCCATAGATGCTCTTTCACTTGGTGAGAGCGTTCTTCTTTAACAGCGACTGCACGTGATTTGAAATCTGGATCACTGCTTGCCGCATATTTTTCCATGGCAGCTTTAACTGAAAGTGCTTCAATTTTTGCCTGAGATGGGTCGTAAATTCCGCAAGGAAGATCGCAGTGAGCTAGGACTGTTTGCTTGGGTGCGAAAAATGATTCGACCGCTTTCAATGCAGCGCCAGCGCTATAAGAGTTAATTCTGCCTTTTAACATTTGTGCCTCTCCTAATTTCATCCTGGACCTGGAAAAGGTTGCCATGTCTAGGTTTTGGTTAAATCGATTAAGTGCCAGACTACTACTGTGTCCAGCAATCCTGCATTAGGAAAATTTAAGCCCAGAACCCAAGCGGCTATCTTGGTTGGGCTCAAAGTTTTAGTTCGCCTAGGCAAAAGGTTTATAAGTAGGTATGGCACTGTCGCAGTTAGCGGAGCTTCTATGGCCCCCACTTTAAATGAGGGCGACTGGGTTGTGGTCAGATGGAGACCAAGGCGCAAGAAACTCGAAGTAGGAAATATTGTGGTCATTGAAAGAGATGACCAACCTGGAATTCAGTACATCAAGCGAATTACAAAAATTGAGAAAAAACGGTATTGGGTTGAAGGTGACAACTCTGAACCAAGTATCGATTCTCGAAGTTGGGGTTTTCTTACCCGTAAAGAGATTATTGGAAAATTTCTATTTAGATATTGGAAAAGAAGATAGCTTCTAGCGCTGAAAAGCTTCAAAAATTAAGGCTTTTTGCTCTTCTTCATGCAAGTGATGATTTCCAGTAGCCGGAGCTGCTGATGCACGTCGAGATACTCGACGTAAAACGCGACCATCAAATACTTCTAAAGTGTTTAGCGCAATAAATGGCCAAGGACCTTGGTTTGCGGGTTCATCTTGGACCCAAAGCATGGTGGCATTTGGATGTTTGGCAGCAACTTCGCGCATTGCTTGAGCTGGCAATGGATAAAGCTGTTCAATTCGAACGATCGCTGTTGTGTTCTCACCTAACTTTGCGCGCTCTGCGGTTAGGTCGTGATAAACCTTGCCGGAACAGAAAATCAATCTAGTTGCATTTGAAACAGTCGGATCATCCAATAAAGGTTTGAAATTGCCAGTGGTGAAATCGGCAAGTGATGAAGCGGCAGCTTTTAAGCGCAACATTGATTTAGGAGTAAAGACTATTAATGGACGACGTGCAGGGTTTGCCATATGCCAACGCAGCAAGTGGAAGTAAGAGGCAGGTGTAGAAGGTTGAGCTACAGTCATATTCTCTTCTGCACAAAGCAATAAGAATCTTTCGATACGTGCTGATGAATGATCAGGGCCTTGGCCTTCATAACCATGTGGAAGTAGTAATACAACAGAGGAACGCTCGCCCCATTTTTGTAGAGAAGAAGAGATAAATTCATCAATGATAGTTTGGGCACCATTTGCGAAATCTCCGAATTGACCTTCCCAAAGTACAAGTGAATCTTCACGCTCAACTGAATAACCGTATTCAAATCCCATCGCGGCATACTCAGACAACAAAGAGTTAATTACGAAGAATTGATTTTCGTTTTCGATCAATCCTCGAAGTGGCATCCATTCATTACCAGTTAGTTGATCGGTGATGACTGCGTGACGTTGACTGAATGTTCCACGTCCAACATCTTGCCCAGCTAAACGAATGTGTTTGCCATCTAGCAAAATTGAGCCGAATGCGAGTGCTTCACCCATTGCCCAATCGATAGTTCCTTCATTTAACATTTCAACTCTGCGCGCAAGTTGTGGGATGAGTTTTGGATGAATTGTAAATCCATCTGGAGTGGCAGTTTGGGTCGCGGCAATTTTGCGAGCAACAACTTCAGGAATTGCAGTATTCACTACATCAGGGCCATGGAATTCCGGGACTTTAGTTCCATCTGGTTCTGGTTCGGTGTTATGGACTGCTGTAAAAATATTTTCAAGTTGGCTCTGGAAGTCGCGAAGTACTTCATCTGCTTCTTCTGTAGAGATATCTCCACGTCCAATTAACGCTTCGGTGTACAAAGTACGAGTTGATCGTTTTTCATCAATCAACTTGTACATGAGTGGTTGAGTAAAACTTGGTTCGTCACCTTCGTTGTGTCCACGACGGCGGTAACAAATCATGTCGATTACAACATCTTTGTTAAATTCTTGGCGATATTCAAAAGCCAAACGAGCAACGCGTACGCAAGCTTCTGGATCGTCACCGTTAACATGGAATATCGGCGCCTGAACCGTTCGCGCAACATCAGTTGCATATCTTGATGAACGAGCAGCGTTTGGTGATGTCGTAAATCCAACTTGGTTATTAACAATTACATGGATAGTTCCACCAGTGCGATATCCAGGCAGTTGAGATAAGTTCAAAGTTTCAGCAACTACACCTTGTCCTGCAAATGCAGCATCACCATGCAATAGAACTGGAAGAATTGAATACGCTTCGCGAATGTTTGTGCGATCTTGCTTTGCGCGCACGATTCCTTCAAGAACTGGATTTACAGCTTCTAAGTGTGAAGGGTTTGCGGCTAGATAAACATTTGTCTGAGCACCAGATTCAGCGGTAAATCTTCCCGTGCTTCCTAAATGGTATTTAACATCGCCTGAACCTTGAACTGCATTTTCGGCGTAGTGACCTTCAAACTCTTGGAAAATTTGACCGTAAGACTTTCCAGCAATATTCGCTAAAACGTTCAAACGGCCACGGTGCGGCATACCAATACTTACCTCTTGCAACTGGGCTTCAGCAGCGGAGGAAAGAATTGCATCAAGAATTGGAATTACAGATTCGCCACCCTCAAGTGAGAATCGCTTTTGGCCAACAAACTTAGTTTGCAGGAATGTTTCAAATGCTTCAGCACTATTTAACTTACGTAAAATTCTAAGTTGTTCTTCACGAGGAATTCTTGGTGATCCAACTTCAATTTTGCTTTGCATCCATTTGCGCTCTGCTGGATCGCTCAAGTGCATGTACTCGATACCAATTGCTCGGCAATATGAATCACGCAAAATCCCAAGAATGTTACGCAATTTCATAAACGGCTGAGTTCCAAAACCACCTGTGGCTACTTCGCGATCAAGATCCCAAAGAGTTAAACCATGAGTTACTACATCTAAATCTGGGTGTGAGCGCATATGGAATTCAAGTGGATCGGTGTCGGCCATTAAGTGACCGCGACTGCGGTAAGCGTGGATTAACTCTTGGACCCGAGCAGTTTTATGAATGTCATCATCTTTACTTCGCTCAATATCTGCGTTCCAACGAATTGGAGCATAAGGAATTCGAAGAGCCGCAAAAATCTCATCGTAAAAATTTTCTTCGCCAAGCAAGATTTCATGAATACGACGCAAGAAATCTCCGGATTGGGCACCTTGGATAATTCGGTGGTCGTAAGTGCTTGTGAGAGTTACGGTTTTACTAATCGCAAGGCGTGCAAGAGTCTCATCACTTGCTCCTTGATATTCAGCTGGGTATTCCATCGCGCCAACACCAAGAATTAAGCCTTGACCTTGCATCAATCGTGGGACTGAATGAACAGTTCCGATTGTTCCTGGATTTGTAAGTGAAACAGTCGTACCAGCAAAATCCTCAACAGTTAGGGCACCTGTACGAGCTTTCTTAACTACAGCTTCATACGCTTCCCAAAATTGTCCGAAATCCATTCCTTCGCAACCTTTAATTGAAGGAACCAATAATTGCCGCGTTCCATCAGATTTTGCTAAATCAATTGCGATACCTAAATTGATGTGATCTGGATGTCCAACAGCGGGTTTATCTTCAAGGTGCGTGAAGAATGAATTCATCTCTGGAATTGCACGTAATGCCTTGATCATCGCATAACCAATTAAATGTGTGAAAGAAACTTTTCCACCACGACCACGCTTCAAATGGTTATTAATTACGATGCGATTATCAATTAACAATTTTGCTGGAACTGCACGGACGCTTGTTGCGGTTGGTACTTCAAGCGATGCTTCCATATTTGTAACAACTCTGGCTGATGTTCCACGAAGTGCATCAACACGTCCGGCGCTAGGAGATGAAATAACAGGCGCAGCTTTACGAACGGGATCAGCAGGAAGTGGAGTTGAACTTCTAGAACTAGTAACTACTTGTGGTTGCAGTGGATTTCCTTGTGGCGCTGCAGCTGGTGTAGAAACAGTTGAAGTTGCAGGTGTTGCAGGTGTTGCAGGTGTTGCAGGTGTTGCAGGTGTTGCAGGTGTTGCAACCAAACTTGGCATTTGCATTTCAGCACGTTGCGTTGATGGTGCTGGTGGTGGATCTACATGTGCACGTTTTGGTGCAGGTGGTGCTCCACCAGATGAAGGCAGCGGAACATTTGCGGCAAGTTGTTGAATATTAAGAGGCGTCACATGTGATGCGCCGTTACTTGAACCATTACTTGAAGTCGTAGATACACCAGCAGAACCATTGCCATTGATTAAATGTGCATTTGCTGCAAAGAATTCAATCCATTGTGGATCAACAGAGGCAGGATCGGCGATGTACTTCTCGTACATCTCTTCCACTAACCATTCATTGGCGCCAAAAGCACCACCGAAATCCGCTGTCGACACTGACTACTCCTATCGCGGTAAGACAAGGCTAAGCGTATACATCTAGGTTGCGGATGAGGAATTACAGGGGGAGAGAAAGCCGTTCTTTCATCTGTAGATCGAGGATTTAGGCCAGTTATGAGGCAGATCACAAGGTCTAGGCAGGAGATTGCAACTCTAGGGGGGCACGGATCGCGCGGATCGAACGAACCGGATGGATCGAACGAACCGGATGGATCGGATGGATCGGATGGATAGGATGGATCGGATGGATCGAGCTTTCAGTAACCGGAATCCGATCCCCATAAGCGACCGATCGGGATCACTCCGCGAGGAGGGAACAACAAATCAATAAAAGGACCAGACTATTTCTTGTCCATTAATCATTTTGCCTAATAACAATCTCGCTCGGAGGAAATTAAGCCGCATCCGTGCACCCCTACTAATCGACAATGCAGAATGTTAGGCTTTTCAAAATTCCAACTCACATTTCAATTACGTAATTTCAAGAATTTAACACTCTATGACTGGAGCATCTATGAGAGTTTTAGCAATCGCCGCACACCCTGATGACATCGAATGGCTTTGTGGTGGAACTCTTGCATTGTGCGCACAACGCGGGGATGAAATCTTTATTGCAATTGCTACAAATGGAAATGTCGGTTCCGGTGAACCCGGTGCAAAGAAAGATGAGATTGCTCGAATACGTCACGAAGAAGCTAAAACTTCTGCTGCGGTAATTGGTGCAAAAGTTATTTGGATGGATTTTGATGATGAATTTCTTTTTGATGATCGACCAACCCGTGAAAGATTTATTGACGCGATTCGCGAAGCACGCCCAGACATCATGTTTGTCCTTAGTGAAAATGATTACCACCCAGATCATCGTCTTGCTGGATCAATTGCCCGCGACTGCAGAATCCCAGTAAGTGTTCCTCTAGTTCAAACTAACCTTCCTGAAACTCCAATTCCAACAACTTTCATTATGGACACAATTATGGGTAAAGGATTTGAACCTGAGTTTTATGTTGATGTCACATCAGTAATGGATATCAAAGAGAAAATGCTTTCATCGCATGTCAGCCAAGTTGCGTGGACGGAGCACATGTATTCAATTGGATTCACTGAAAATATGAATGTTCAAGCAAGATTCCGTGGAGTTCAGGGTGGATTCAAATTTGGCGAAGGATTTAGAATTCTACAAGATTGGCCATCAACCGGTGGATATGAACTTTTACCAACTGGGAAGACAAAGTAATTTTGTGATGAGCGATAATCAAAAAGCAACTTCAAAGTTTCGCCTCGCAACAAGTGCATTGATATCTTTTGAGGGAATTTTGGTTTTAAGTGGTGGAGCTTTCTTGATCGTCGAATCATTTATTTCAGAAGCAAAAAATCCAGATGCACTATTAGTAGAAATTCTGTTCGCAATATTGGCTGGTTTGGGACTTCTTTTTGCTGCTCGCGGAATTAAACGTAGGAAACAATACGGGTACTCGCCAGCCCTACTAGCAAATTTTATAGCATTTGCAGTTTCCTTTTATTTACGTGAGGCCGATCGGATTTTACTTGCAAATATTTTAGCTTTAATTAGCGCTGTAGCCGTGGTTTCAATAATTCTTCTCTCTCGCCCGACAAGTAAAGATTAGAAGGGCAGTTAATTGTGAAGAAAAGATGATGAATTTATCTTCACACGATGGACTACATGATGCACTTACGGGAGCGTTAACACTTCAAGCATTTTATGAGGCAGTAGAACGTGAAATCGCTCGAGCTGGACGCGATTCCATGAACTTACATTTGGTACTTTTGAAATTGCCATTTCCGATTGAAAAAACTTCGATTGATACTGAACTTACAACTTCAAGCAAAAACCCTGTTGAACAAGAACAACTTTCCGTGCAACTGGTAGAACTAGTTCATGCGCTGAAAATCTCTTTAAGAAATAATGACCTGATTTCCAGGACAGGGCTTAACGAAATTTCAATTGTTTTTAATGGCAATGCAGAGGAACTAAGAAAGCGAGTGGTAGAAACAGTTAAGAATTTTTCTGCAGAAATAGCTATGGTGCAATACCAAAAAAATTGGAAATTACCAGAATTTCTGCTGGCAGGAGATATGGCATTACATGGGATAGTTACAGCAAAAATGGTGCAATAAGCAAATTTTTGTAGTTAAAACTTTAGAATATTACCGGATCAGTTTTAAGCCTTAATCGAATTAATCTATTGATATTTACCTATTGGATAAAATTCACTTTCTTAATCACTCAAGGTAATTTTAATAAAGCTAAAAGTGAAATAAATTCTAAAATCGATTGATGTGTGGGGATTAAAAATCATTTTATGAGATAAACCAAAATTCTTATCTTGTGGAAAATCCCTTTATTAACTTTGGCCCATTGCAGCATTTTCTGGACGATCAGCAAATTGAAGAAATCTGGATTAATGCACCAGAGCGAATCTTTATCGCACGCAATGGAGAGAGCGAGTTAACGACTTTAGTTCTTGAAGCCAACGAAGTACGCGATCTGGTGGAGCGAATGCTGGCTTTAACAGGACGCAGGGTCGACTTATCAAACCCGTTTGTAGATGCAAGATTGCCAAGTGGTGCCAGGTTACATGTTGTGATTCCTGACGTAACAGCCGAGCATTGGGCAATTAATATTCGGAAACTCTCTCTACCGGCAAACTCATTAGAAGATTTGATTCCCGTAGGAGCCCTGACTCAGAGAATTGCAAATTTTTGTAGTACTGCCGTTAAAAGTGGCCTCAACATTTTAGTTAGTGGTGCCACTCAGGCTGGAAAAACGACTTTTCTTAATTGCTTAATTGGTGAAATACCGTCAAATCAAAGATTAATAACAATAGAAGAAGTCTTTGAATTATCTCCACGTTTGCCAGATGTTGTTGCTTTACAGACTAGAGAGAAAACACTCGACGGGGATGGGGAAATAAGTTTAAGAAGATTGATAAAGGAAGCATTAAGAATGCGCCCATCTCGAATTGTGGTTGGTGAAGTTAGGGAAGCAGAGGCCCTCGATTTACTCATTGCGTTGAATTCGGGAGTTCCAGGAATGGCAAGCATTCATGCGAATTCCGCACGGGAAGCTATTCGAAAACTCTCAACCCTGCCTCTGTTAGCAGGAGAAAACATTTCATATGATTTTGTTATTCCAACAGTTGCGAATTCGATTGATCTAGTGATTCACTGCGAATTAGACCCAAACGGAAAGCGTAGAGTCAAAGAGATCGCATCCTTAAGCGGTCGGGTCGAGGGTAACCATATAGAGATTGAAGAATTGATAACTTATAAAAAAGGAGAATATGTTCGAGGCTTAGCAACAATCCCAAGACTCGAAAAAATCAAAAATACCTTGAAATCACTTAATCTTGATGAAGAAAATTTCTTACTTTGAATAGACAAAGTATTTTACTACTTTTGATTTGGCAGATTTTTACTCTAGGTATCTCGATGCTTCTAATTCCTAGATATAGAAGCAAGATGAGCAAATTTAGTACCCAAAAATATGAAATGAAATTTAAACAAAAACTGCAGAAATATGAAAATGAGATAGTTTCAATTTGTTGCGCAGTTTTAAGTTACTTTCTACTTAATCTATTAACTCAAACCATAGTTGTTTCATTACCTTTGAGTATTGTGGCTGGATCATTTCCATGGATCAAGAGTATTTCTCAAGAACGCAGGAAACAGAAGTCAATTCAAGATGCATGGCCAGAGGCGTTAGATCACATTAATTCCGCAATTAAGTCCGGAGTTTCAATTTCTGAAGCGTTATCAAATTTGGCAGAACGAGGGCCTATTGTCCTTTCGCCGTTATTTAAAGAGTACAAGTGTCGAGTTAAATCAGATGGGAATCTTGAATCAGCTCTAAAAAATTTATGTAAATCTACGCAAGATCCGGTTTTTAGGAGACTGACACAAACTATTTTGTTAGTGCGAAATGTGGGAGGAGTTCAAGTTGGATTGGTGTTACGAACCTTTACTGCGTTCCTCAGAAATGATTTAGCGGCTAAAAGAGAGATTGAGATGCGCCATGGATGGATATCTAACACCGCTCGCATTGCCGCCTTCGCTCCATGGCTGTTGCTTATTTTTTTAACATTTCAACCACAAACAAGACAGGCCTACAACACTCTCACGGGTGCAATTGTAGTTTTGTGTGGAAGCTTACTTATCTCTATAGCTTATGTATGGATGAATAAATCAGCCAAACAGGCAACGGGACAATAGAATGATACCGAAACTTTATTATCATAGAATTGCTCACAAATTTATTGGATTTACCAAAACAGATGCTACCTTGCAGAAAATAATCTGGCAGATCTGCGGAGCTGTGTTATTTGAAACTTGCTACTTTATTTCGCTTTCTATTTCCCCGTACTCTAACTTCAAATTTTTACTATTTGCTGCTTTAGGTTTGATAGTTGGGGGAACGGGAAAAGAGAGAATTGATTCTAGTAGAAATAGAAAAAGAGTGTTTCAATTAAGAAGTGATTTCCCCTATTTTGTGGAGAATTTAGCTCTTTGCATCACTGCTGGCCTCTCGCCCACAATGGCAATAAATGCAATTTTAGAAAATGAACTTTCAAATTCTGAACAAAAAATACTTTTAATTGAATTGAAAAAATTATTATCAGAAATAAACGACGGAAAAAGTGTCACATTGGCACTGGATGGCTTAGCAAAGCGCATCAATCTTCCAGAAATCTATCGTTTTGTAGATGTGCTGATTGTGACAATGGAACGTGGTACGCCACTAGCCGAAATTCTCCGGCAACAAGCTTTTGATTTGCGTGAAGTTCAAAGAAGAGCTTTTTTGGATTTGGGTAGCAAGGCAGAAGTAAAAATGATGATTCCAGTTGTATTTCTAATATTGCCAGTTTCCATACTTTTCGCTCTGTGGCCAAGTCTTTATCAATTAAATCAGATGAGTTCTTTCTAGCTACTTTGCGTATTAGGAGTTAGAAAAAAATCGAGCAACAAACAAACAGGAAGGCAGTTAATTGAACAAAGAAATGAAAAGAAAAATGAATCAGGCTGTTGTGAATTTACAGATAAAGGCGTGGAAACAATCTGAGAGAGGCGATGTGCCAGGTTGGGTGTTGGTGGTCTTAATGACTGCCGGATTAGTCACTGGGATCTGGACAGTCGCAGCACCAAGACTAAATACCTTGTTGCGAAATTCATTGGATTCTATGAATGCCATTAGGTAGCAGTAGAAATGAATTTAACTAGTACCCAGAAGTCAAAGTTCGTGAATTTAATAGAGAAAGGGTTCCTAAAAGACTCGGGGAATGTCGAAAGCGCTCTTGTTTTGATCCCTCTGCTTATTTTATTTGCTGGGATAATTCAATTGTATTCTTTCCAAAATGCCAAGAGTTCTTTGGAGCAGATAGCAGAAGGCATAGCTCAGTCAAGTATTTCGATCCATAGTACAGCCGCCGCACAGTTTTCCGCTCAAGAGTATTTCAAAAAATCAGGCTTACCAAAGATTGCTTATTCGGAGTCGCTCAAAGTAGAAGTGATAGATGAGCAAGTTGCTGGATTTGTCATAAGGAAAGTTTTTATAAGGGATGCAAAATATTCAAATCTAATTAGATTTTTTCTGTTGCAAGTTTCGACTACTGTAATTTTGAATCAATGAAAGATCTTTATGTTAAAGCGATAAATCTGAATTTAATAGTAGGTAATTTTATAAAAAGAAGAGCTACGTCATTTCTTTCGTTAGAGAAAGACTCGGGTAGCGCAACATTAGAATTTGTTGCCCTGGCAATTCCACTACTTCTTCCTTTGCTACTTTTTTCGACTCAACTCTCGATAACGACATCGAAGAGCGCTTTGCTTCATAATGCTCTTAGAGAGAGTGCTCATTTGTTTGTCAGCTCTAAGAACGATTTTTTGGCTCGAAGTAATGTGGATTTATTCTTGACCAAAGAATTTCCTACCGCAGCAATTTCAATTATTTGTGATGAGACGCCTTGCCTTACACATAATTCCTTAGTTCGCTTCCGGATATCAGTTGATGGAATTTCTCAAAGTTTGACTTTCCCTGTTGGTAGTTGGCAATGAGATTTTTGTGGATGAGAAGGAATGAAGGTTCTGTAACGCCTTTGATACTTGGTTTTGCGATAGTTCTTGTAGCAGTCATTGCCACCTTAAGTGACCTTACATATTTGCGTAACGCTCATTTAGCTCTTAAATCCGAAGGCCAAGAAGTACTGGCACAAAGTATGCGCCACTTGTCAGCTGATGATTATTACAACGGCATATCCGCATCTGGCATTTCCGCATCTGGCATTTCCGCATCTGGCATATCCGCATCTGGCATATCCGCATCTGGCATATCCGCATCTGGCATATCCGCATCTGGCAAATCAGTCCCAATTGATTGTCGTAAAACTTATTTAAACATTTTGAGTGCATGGAATGAAACCCGATTTTATCTGAGCAACCATCCAATTACAGTTAGAGGATTCTCTTGCATTAATTCTTGGATTGAATTTGAAATTTCCACAAGTGTTTTACTCCCTTTTAATCCTGTATTTTTAGCGGATGTCGAGCCAACAGTTACTTCACTTATAAGAGGCGGATCACGTTACTTTTCAGATTAGTTGACTCAACCACTATCCTTAGACCATGTCTGATCGTGAATTCCCTTTGGAGATTGAGCAATTAGCTCAATCTCTTTCATCAATCCGCAAAGTTTTGGATTTTGATGCAATGGAAAGAGAGATAGCCACTCTGCAAGAAGAGGCTGGAGATCCGAATCTTTGGAATGATCAAGAGAATGCTGCGCGCGTAACAAGCAAATTGGCACGGTTACAAAATGAAATCGAGCGAATTGAAAAGTTAGTTAGCCGCGTTGATGATGTTCGAGTTTTGGTTGAATTAGCCGAAGGCGAAAATGACGCTGATACATTGACCGAAGCCGTAAATGAATTAGATTTGCTAAAACGCGCAGTTGCCGAATTAGAGATTCGTACTTTGTTAAATGGAGAGTACGACTCACGTGATGCACTACTTACAATCAGATCTGAAGCCGGCGGTGTTGATGCTGCTGATTGGGCGCAGATGTTGTTGCGCATGTATACAAGGTGGGCAGAAAGACACGGACACAAATTTGAAATCTTAGATTTATCACATGCAGAAGAAGCCGGAATTAAATCTGCAATCGTTCGGGTAAGTGCGCCTTACGCTTATGGAACTCTTTCTGTTGAACAAGGAACTCATCGATTAGTACGTATCTCGCCATTTGATAGTCAAGCACGTCGCCACACATCATTTGCAGGCGTTGAAGTAGTGCCGGTCGTTGATCAAAGTGACCATATCGAAATCGATGAAAAGGACTTACGGGTTGATGTATTTCGTTCAAGCGGACCTGGCGGACAAGGTGTTAACACAACCGATTCTGCAGTGAGAATTACTCACCTGCCAACAAATATTGTTGTCTCATGTCAAAATGAAAGATCACAAATTCAAAACCGTGCAACAGCAATGGCAGTTTTGCAATCAAAATTGTTAGATCTTCGTCGTGTTGAAGAACGTGCGCGTATTGATGCACTAAAAGGCGACACAACTGGTTCATGGGGAAATCAAATGCGTACATATGTGTTGCAGCCGTATCAATTAGTAAAAGATCTACGAACAGATTTTGAAACTGGAAATACTGGCGCAGTTCTCGATGGCGAAATTGATGGATTTATCGAAGCCGGCGTTCGTTGGAGAAGATCCAACGAGGGATAAGCAGTACTGATTATTAATTAGTGTAGCTGTGCTCAAAATACGGATAAATGTCAGAAAATTCACGGGGTAAATCGAGCCTAAATCAGCGGGATCTCAGGATCGCTCCCTAGAATCAAGGAGTGAGGTGCGCATGATTCGCTTTGAAGGCGTCAGCAAGATCTATCCCAACCAGGAGCGACCAGCTCTTGATGGGGTTAATTTGGACGTCGCAAAAGGGGAGTTTGTTTTTCTCGTAGGACTATCAGGTAGCGGTAAGTCCACCTTTTTACGTTTGGTACTCCGCGAGGAACAACCGACTACTGGGAAGATTTATGTAGCTGGCAAAGATTTGAGTCAACTATCTGCTTGGAAGTTGCCCGAGTTACGTCGCCAAGTGGGAACTGTCTTCCAAGATTTTCGCCTTTTGCCTAATAAAACTGTCAGTGAAAATATTGCCTTCACTTTGCATGTTCTTGGCTACTCAAAGAAAGAGATCAGCCGCGAAGTTCCAGAAGTTTTAGATTTAGTAGGACTTGATGGCTACGGAGATCGTCGTCCAAGTCAATTATCTGGCGGCGAACAACAAAGAGTTGCAATCGCTCGAGCATTTGTTAGCCATCCATCAATTTTGATTGCAGATGAGCCAACTGGAAACTTAGATCCCGCTACAAGTGTTGGAATTATGAAATTGCTTGATCGCATTAATAGAACGGGTACGACAGTAGTAATGGCAACTCATGACAGTGGCATTGTTGATCAGATGCGCAAACGTGTAATCGAATTAGATGGCGGACATGTGGTTCGAGACCAGGTTCGCGGCGTCTACGGATATAGCGGTTAGGGGATTAAATGCGCGCCGGTTTTGTTTTCTCTGAAGTAGGAATTGGCTTACGCCGAAACTTAACTATGACTTTTGCCGTCATCGTGACTGTGGCAATCTCACTTTCGATGCTTGGAATTGGCCTATTAACTAATTCACAAGTAGGCGTAATGAAAGATTATTGGTACGACAAAATTGAAGTATCGGTTTATTTGTGTGGCGATCTTTCAGTCTCCCCATCATGTTCGGGCGGAACAATTACGGCAACTCAACGTGAGGAAATTCGTACTGACTTAAATGCACTGCCGGTTGTGGCCGAAGTTTATTACGAGTCTAAGGCTGAAGCGTTTACAAGATTCCAAGAAAGATTTAAGGATTCTGCGATTGCGCAAAATGTTACTGCAGAGCAATTACCAGAATCATTCAGAATTAAACTAAAAGATCCAACACAATTTTCTGTAGTACAAAGTGCATTTGCTGGCCGGCCAGGTGTTGATGTTGTTCAAGATCAACGTGCGATTTTAGAAAAATTCTTTAGATTGCTAAACGTTTTAAGAAATGGCGCATTGCTGATTGGTTTAGCAAGTGTTTTGACTGCTGCATTACTTATTTCAAACACAATCAGAATTGCCGCCTTTAATCGCCGGCGCGAAACTGGTGTGATGAAACTCGTTGGCGCATCTTCTTTCTCAATCCAGTTGCCCTTCTTATTAGAAGGAGTCTTTTCAGCTCTGATTGGCTGGGGATTTGCTACTGGCTTGCTTTCAACCTTTAAATACTTGATTGATACAAGAGTTGCTCCATTACTGACATTTACTAAATTCTTCGGTTGGGATTCAGTCTGGGTAGCTTCTGGTTACTTGCTATTGACTGGTGTTTTAGTCGCAACGGTGGCCTCTTTTGTCACATTACGCAGATTTGTGAAGGTATAAAACGCTAACTCTGCGAGTCCTTTAGGATTAGCACATGAAACGCCGGCAGATCGAAATATCAGCACTGATAGTTTTTACTTCAGTGCTTTCATTTGCGCTGGGTCAAAATTTTAATAAATCTACTAATTCGATAGATCAGGCTTTGGATCGAATCGTTACTGCAGGCGCTTTAGATAAATCAGCATTAGAGAGAGCCGCAATAGAGGGAATGTTGAGAGCCACTGGTGATCGTTGGTCTTCTTACTACGACTCAAATCAAACCAGCGAAGAGAGTCAGAATTTAGCTGGACGTTATAGCGGTGTTGGCATTTGGTTGCGGGCTGGAATCGGTGGTGGATCTGAGATTTCTTCTTTGAAAAAAGGATCTGTAGCAAAACGGGCTGGCTTGAAAGTCGGAGATGTAATTATTTTGGTTGACGGTGTTGATCTATCGAGTGCTTCTGTAAATAAAGTTGCCGCTGCACTGCGCGGTGATGCCGGTGCTACTTTAAAGCTTTCAGTTTTACGTAAAGGTAATGAGAAAAAGTATGAACTTGTACGCGAAGAGTTTCAATCCAACGATGTCTCTACAGACCAAGTAAAGAAAAGTATCCTTTATTTACGAATTGATGCATTTAGTGAAAACGTAGTAGAAGATGTTAAATCTGAATTAGGCCAGGGCAATTATCAAAAAGGTTTAATTCTGGATTTACGAGACAACCCTGGTGGAATCTTGAGCGTGGCTACTGATTTTGCCGCACTTTTTCTTTCAAAGGGTGCAATAGTTTCTTATGACATGGCAAATGGGGATCGCAAGACTATTCAAGTCGATACGCCAGCCAGCATCAACGTCCCGGTGGCAATTTTGATCAATCAAAACACTGCAAGTTCCGCAGAAGTAGTTGCTGGCGCTTTGCAAGACCGAAACCGCGCTGTACTTGTTGGTGCTAATTCTTTTGGTAAAGGTTCGGTTCAGGAATCGTTGACACTCGCCAATGGATCCAGCATTGAAATCACGGTTGGTCGTTTACGGACACCTTTAGGGAAATTTATTGAAGGCAAAGGCATAAAACCAGATTTAGTAGCCAACGAAGCGCAATCTTTGCCAAAAGCGATTGAATTGATTAAAGGACTATCAGATATTTTAAAGCCAGCAGATCAAAAGAGTTTTCCAAAGTCAACAGTTCAGTCAAGCAGGAATCATGGCTAAAGAGAGCGGGCGTAAATTAATCGCCCAAAACAAGAAAGCACGTCATGATTATTCAATAGAAGATGTTTATGAATGTGGCGTTGTATTAACGGGTACTGAAGTTAAATCTCTTCGAGCTGGGCGCGCATCTTTAGTTGATGGTTTTGCAACTTTTACAGAGGATGAATTGTTTTTGCAAGGCGTGCACATCCCTGAGTACTTTGAAGGGTCTTGGAATAATCATGCACCTCGGCGCGAGCGCAAGCTTTTGTTGCATAAGCGAGAGTTAAGCAAGTTACATGCGATAGTTAAAGAAGGTGGACTTACTTTAGTTCCACTATCGCTTTATTTTAAAGATGGTAAAGCTAAAGTTGAATTAGCACTCGCTCGTGGAAAGAAGTCACATGACAAGAGACAAGCCTTGAAAGAACGTGAGGCTGGTCGCGAAATTGCTAGATCTATGGGGACCAATCGAAGTGGCGATTAATCGTTAACTGAAGGCTTGAGAACTAGCAAAAGAGTTGCTCAAGTTGGCTGGGATTTACGATCTGAATCTTCATCAAAATTAACATTTGTTCTTGAGATGAACTGGTGATTTCACGCTCAAATCGGTAATAAATATGGCGCCAAGTAGAAGTTATGACCTATAGCGAGTAACGTTCTTTCACGTGCGTTTTCTACATGATGGTTCAGAGACAATTCCTGCCTACGATCTAACTTATGACGATGTTTTTATGGTTCCGTCGCGTTCGGCATTAACCAGCAGACTCGATGTAGACCTAACTACTAGTGATGGAACTGGCACAACCATTCCAATTGTCGTAGCAAATATGACCGCAATCGCGGGTCGCCGAATGGCCGAAACAATTGCTCGTCGGGGTGGAATAGTTGTAATACCGCAAGATATTCCAGTCGAAGTTGTCGCAGATGTAGTTTCCTGGGTTAAATCGCGCCATCCAATTTTTGATACACCGGTAACACTTGCTCCACATGACACTGTCTCTGATGCGATGACTTTAATTACAAAGCGCGCGCACGGTGCCGTTGTAGTTGTAGAAAATGGCAAACCAGTCGGAATTGTTACTGAAACAGATTGCGAAGAAGTAGATCGTTTTACCCAAGTTCACGCAGTTATGAGCAGTGACTTAATTACCTTGCCACAAGATATTGATCCACGCGCTGCTTTTGAAGCACTCAACACCGCTCGACGTAGAATTGCACCAATTGTTGATAAGAGTGGGAATCTCACCGGAATTATTACTCGCGTTGGAGCTTTACGTGCGACGATGTATCAACCTGCTTTAGATGCAACTGGAAAATTACGTATTGGCGCAGCAGTTGGAGTAAATGGTGATGTTGTTGCAAAAGCAACTGCACTGTTAGCCACAGGGATTGATGTATTAGTAATTGATACTGCGCATGGTCACCAAGAAAAAATGCTTGATGCGTTAAAGAAGATAAAGGCGCTGAATCCAAAAGTTCCGATCGTTGCCGGAAACGTAGTTACCGCCGAAGGAACAAGGGATTTAATTGCAGCTGGTGCAGATATTGTGAAAGTTGGAGTTGGCCCAGGTGCGATGTGTACGACTCGCATGCAAACCGGAGTTGGACGTCCACAATTTTCAGCAGTGCTTGAATGCGCTGCTGCTGCGCGCAAATTAGGTAAAGAAGTTTGGGCAGATGGTGGTATTCGTCACCCGCGCGATGTTGCTTTGGCTCTTGCCGCTGGTGCAGCGCAAGTCATGATTGGTTCTTGGTTTGCCGGAACACATGAATCTCCTGGAGATATTCGTCGTGATTCAACCGGAAAGTTATACAAAGAATCTTTTGGAATGGCATCAGCACGTGCTGTTGCAGCACGTACTTCGGCGGAGACCGCATTTGATCGTGCTCGTAAAGCTTTATTTGAAGAAGGAATCTCTTCATCTCGGATGTACCTAGATGCCCAGCGTCCGGGCGTTGAAGATTTACTTGATTCGATTATCTCTGGAGTCCGTTCAGCGTTTACATATGCAGGTGCGGGAGACATCGCCACTTTCCATGAGCGTGCAGTAATCGGAATTCAATCTGCAGCTGGTTATGCCGAAGGGCGCCCACTACACACCTCTTGGTAAGAAATTCACCCTCCTGGTAAGCGTCTCTCTGATCACTGTCAGTGCCTCCCACCATGATCAATTACTGAGGGAGGTAATAATGATCTGGTTTTTAACGATACTAATTTTAGTAAATCTTTTGTGGCCGATAGCTGTAATGGTATTTTCGTTTGTGCTGACTTACCGATTGCTGAAATTTGTGATCATTCGACTCTGGCAACATTTCTCAAATCGAATCATGTTAGAAAATGAGTTAAAACAAATTCTTGGTGATGGCTACAAAGTCAGTTATCGGAATAAGCGGAAAATCCACTTTTTTAAGCGTGGCAGATCTGCAAAAGGGGCCATTTCTTAAAGGTGAAATAAGCCGGTAGAATTGGCGGTTCCACTTAAGTACTTGCCCATTTTTTGGATTCGGGCATAGGTGGATAGGTATATAAAATAAAGGGGAAAACTAAATAGTGCAGAAGTAATAAGTTAGAAAAGCTTCACACCCATGGGGGTGAACGGTCTCGACTTTGTAACTTGAGACAGATGAAGCGGGCAGAGGAAGCCGGAATGATCTCTTTAACCATAACCGTGCAAACACTTAAGCGCCAGTAAAACTGCCGCTGATTACGCCCTCGCTGCATAAGCGAGCCTCGTAATCCGTTAGCCCAGGATCGCTCTCGGCCTGGTGTCTAGCGCCGAAAGAGGGCTGACTCGAATAAGGGGTTACGAACTTATTCGCGAAACACTTTTCGTAACTGAGTCCGTCGGCTACTTGTGCGTGAGAGAGCCGGGTCTGAGAAAACGTTAATCGCACTACGCCCGTAGAAGAGCTGTTTTACTTACGAAGGACCCGGGTTCGATTCCCGGCACCTCCACTATTTTTAAGTCAGTCATTGTTTAGTCAGTCATGGTCACGCGGAAAATTCTGCTGCAATCATTAATTCTGCCAGATTGCCCAGAAAATCCTCTTAAATTATGGAAATTTCTAATCCTTAGATCTAAAGTTTGAACATGCGTAGAAGCGCTGTATTGGTGATACTAATTCTTGTTGCAACTTCGGCAACTTTCACAAATTTTGCACCGCACTCTGCTGCTGCTGGCGCTGATTCCCCTAAAACTTTTTTATTACCCAAATTTAGTGATCAAATTAGCGATAGAGGAATAGCAGCAATTTTTGATGATTCGCAGAGCGTTTTGGGTTATGCATCTGGGTTAGGCGATAAAGAAATTAACTCAAATTCTGACGGCACGCAATCGATGAATACGAAAGTGTATTGTAAAAGTTTGAATGATAAAGCATGTGAAAATACAAAAAAGTTTACAGCTTATGCAATTTTGCCACCTTGTAAATTAGCATCTGATCAGTTCTGTATTGAGTCAGTCTATTCGATCAGCAATGAAAAGAAGTATCTTGGAAATTTTGTCGAAACATTGCCTAGTGCTTCACCTACAAACTTTATTGGTGATAATTCGCTTGGTTTGCCAAGTGGGAGTAATCCTTCCGTGTGGGAAATACCTGAAATTAAAAACTCTAGTGGTTCTGCTCTTTACACAGTTATCGTTTCAACTAGAGGTGAGGGCTCCAGAAGCACTCCTTCAGAAGCTCCAAAGTTTTCTTTCAATGAATATGCCACCGCAATTTATGCCAGCTCTTTAAAAAGTGGAAGTTATTCAGTTGTAACTGCCGAGGGTTCGGGCAATGATGCTGTGACTGGAGATGGCTGTGCCGCAAGTAGTGAAACAAAATGTGCATTTCGTGAATCATTTATCATGGATGGAACTTCTTTTGGAATTTCAATCAGATTTCCGACGATACCTTCAAATTGGTTTTATGGAAGATTAAGTAAGCAAAGTATAAATTTGAATGCAAATCCAAATGGCCAAGGAGTAATTCTTAATGTAGTAGGAGAGCCGGTAACAGTTCCGGTGGTTTATGGAAAAAGCCCATGGGAAAAACTTCCAGCTGAATTGCAAAAAATTTATTCGGGATCATTCCCAAGTGTGGGAAATAACTACTTTGAGAATGACAAAAATAAGTGGAATGTTACCCACATAGCAGCAAGTAATGATTTTGAAGCGTTGAATTCTTGGCTAAAAATCGTAAAAGATACTGCTGTTACGCAAACCACTCAATGGTATTTTAAAGCTTCACCTATTGGAGTAGACCCAAAATGTAATTCAAATAAACTTCAAGTTGATGGTCTAGTGACCTCAAATGCAACGGCATATATTCCTGGTCCTCCGCAATTCAATCCGCAATCAGCATCACTTGAGTATCAGGTGAGTGCTCCACATTTCACGCCAGAAGGCAACCTTTTCAAAGGTACATATGATTTAGCAATTAGTGCGGACCAAGCCAGATGTATCTACGGTTTCAAAGGGAACTTTCCAGTAAAAGCAAGCGTTTCCATAGTTTCTGAAAATGGAATTGAACAAATAGCGAGTGAGAGTATCGGTGAGAAGGATGGCTGGTTGAGACTAGGCGCTTACAATTTTACATTTTCTACCCCTAAATTAAGAGTTAAATTAACTCAAGAAAAAGATCCTACTGCCCCTGCGCAAAGTAGTGAGCCGAGCCCAAGCAATGAAGCCGGAAAAGTAAGTATCAAAACTAAAAAGATTGCAAAAAGTTATCAAATTAAATGTGTAAATGGAAAAAAAAGTTTTGTGCAACAAGGTGCCAATCCAAAATGTCCAAAAGGCTATAAATTACTTTCCCGTAAAGAAATTTCCTAACACTTAAGCTGCCTCATGTACCGGTCGACTTGGAACAAAATAATGTTTTCCGGTAGGAGATATCCACTCACAGGAACCGTCACTGGCGGAGGTAACTTTCCAACCTCCATGAGTTTTTAATCGATGATGCCTTCGACATAAGGCACCTAAATTTTCGGGAGTAGTTTTTCCTCCTTCATCCCAAGGAGTTACATGGTCGATATCACTTCGATGCGCTGGGTAGCGACAGCCAGGGAATCGACAGGTGCGATCGCGAGCAAGTAAAAAATCCACAAGATACTGAGAAGGGCGGTAACTTTTTCGACCAAGATCTAACAATTCGCCACTTCTTGGATCAGTAATAAATCTTTGCCAATTACCGTCCGCAGCTAATTCACGGGCTAATGATGCTGGTATTGGCCCATAACCGGTGAGTTGTGCGGGATTTTCGGCGATACCAAGCATTGTTGGAAGATCAATAGTTACATTTATTGAGATTGGTTTCCGATTTATATTTTTAATCTTCTTTTGCTTGGCAAGATTTCCAGCCGAGGCAGCTGTTTGATCTGCACCTGTTTGATCTGCACCTGTTTGATCCAAAACGTCAGAAGTTAAATATTGATTAATGATTTCAATAAATGCATCAGCCCGCCGGTTGTCAATTTTCCAAGGATTTGCAATTTCAGTGGATGTGGCCAAATCATCATTTCTGCGGGGAGTACTTTGAGCACCGGAGGAGTTTTGAGCACCGGAGGAGTTTTGAGCACCGGAGGAGTTTTGAGCACCGAATGAGTTTTGAGCACCGGAGGAGCTTTGAGCACCGAATGAGTTTTGATCAGTAGCAGAGTTTTGTGCACCAAATGAGTTTTGAGTTGAAATCAAATGTAAAGCCTGTCGGTCTTTTCGCTGTAGGTGCCGCTCTATTGCAACCATAACTGATTGGGCATCTGGTGCCGATAAGAGCGCAATCACAGTAGCCATTCCATCACGCTCTGGATAACAAGAAACTTTCCGTAACTCATTAGCCCGGGCAAAACTCTCTTCGCACTCTGTTGGCAATGCTCGAGCCACTGCCGTCCTAATCTTGTTAGCAACTTGAGCGGGTGTTTGAAATTCCGCGCTAGCAATGGCACTCTTTTCGATCTGTGCAATTAACTCGCGATCTATTCCACCTCGCAATAGTGGTGCACTTTCATGAGCGATCACATTTGCATGTGCCGCAGAGATCTCTCCACTAGCAAGCGCAGCACAGGTGGCCGGAAGTTCATTGACCAGTATTCGCGCGGTGTTTAACTTCGCCTGCGCAGTTGCAGGAGATAACCGCAATGCAGCGGCGATCTCTTCACGTTCTTCATCATCAACACCACTTTCGCCATACTCAAGGGATTCGCGTTGGTCATCGGCTATCGCGACAAAAGCAGTTTGCATAACTGATTGCAACCAGCCATTTTGCTTTTCAAGTGCGGCTAAATAATCAATACGGCCACTTGGGGAAAGTTCGTAAGGATGAATCTCAATTAATTGAGTTAGCGTCTCAATCCCAGGGCGTTGAGAAAGTAACTGCGTGAGATGGAGATCTTTTGGAAGCATGGTGGAAGTGTTGTTTAGGCCAATGACATGATTTTTGTTTACTGAAGGTAAACCTTACTTACTTTCTTGCACACCCTCTGGAGTGTTATGGATCTTATGTAAATCACTTAGGCGTTTAACAGTTGGGATAACCCCTAATTTACCTTTTTGGAAATCATCAAATGCTTGTAAAACTTCAGCTTTAGTATTCATCACAAATGGGCCCATCCATGAAACTGGTTCACGGATTGGCTCGCCACCAAGAATTAAAACATCTAATTGCGGAGAACGTGATTCTTGTTTATCACTTGCGCGAATAATTATTGAATCACCTTTACCAAATACCGTAATCTGACCAGAGTGCACCGATGCGCGCTCGTCACCCATTTCGCCATTGCCATTTAATGTATATGCAAGTGCGTTGTAATTTTTATTCCATGGCAATCGCAATTGCGCCCCAGGTGCAATAGTTGCGTGGATTAATGTAATCGGCGTGCGAGTTGATCCTGGTCCACGATGTGATCCAACATCACCGGCAATTACGCGAATTAGCGCACCACCATCGTGAGATGAAAGCAATGAAACATCTTTAGCGCGCACATCTTGATATGCAGGTGGTGCCCATTTTTGGGCTTTAGGTAAATTCACCCAAAGTTGAAAACCATGGAATAACCCACCACTCATAACTAAATGTTCTGGGGGAGTTTCGATATGCAAAATTCCAGCACCAGCAGTCATCCACTGCGTATCGCCATTTGTAATTGTTCCGCCGCCACCATTGTTATCCATGTGGTCAAAAATTCCATCAATAATGTAAGTAACTGTTTCAAAGCCGCGATGCGGATGCCACGGAGTTCCTTTTGGTTCACCAGGCGCGTACTCAACTTCGCCCATTTGATCTAAGTGAATAAATGGATCAAGGTCAGTTAAATCAATTCCAGCGAATGCGCGTCTAACTGGAAATCCTTCACCCTCAAAACCTTGTGGGGCAGTCAGAATCTGTTTAACTGGACGCGAGGACCCATTACCAATCGTTCCAGCCGGAATATCAATGCGTGGCAGTACCGTGATATCTGAGACTGTTACTGCAGGCACTTATTCCTCCACTTAAAAGATCGCGAATTAACTACGTGAAGTATATAACCG
>Ga0214921_10001360_pt1 | contig 42165 bp, 32 predicted proteins | sample LL1505_MetaG_FD_177992 | JGI IMG/M metagenome (GOLD analysis project Ga0214921, IMG submission 177992) | Freshwater microbial communities from Lake Lanier, Atlanta, Georgia, United States - LL-1505 | ecosystem: Environmental > Aquatic > Freshwater > Lake | place: USA: Georgia | collected...
CGAGGTGACGCTCGCGAATTCCTTCGGCGAGCTGGTCTAGAGTAAACTTTGACATTTTCTATCTCCTTGTATGGTTAATTGAATAAATCTAATCTGACAAATCACTCAGCAATGCCAGCAAGCACTGCCCAGCGGTTGACCTCACCAGCCGATTCATCGAGCCTCTGGCTCGTGCGGACTGGTCTTGAAGAACCACCTGCACTGCGTGCACCCTCTGCAAGCCTTCCGCCGGTGGTGACCAGCGATTCCGAGAGGCTTGTATAGAGGAGCTTTGCTTCCCTTATGGTCTTGGCCGAGTCGATTGCCTCGACGACTGACTTGAGCTGCTTCTCCGAGAGAGAGCGGTTGTTCAAAAGCTTATTGACATAGAGAAGCTTTGCGTTGAACAACTTCTGCTCGTCGAGCTGGCGGCGAAGGGTCTCTGCCACCTGCACTGCCTCATTGAGGCGTGCATCTGAGGCACGATTATAGCGGGCCTCCTTCATATGTGCAGCCTCAACCTCGGACATGCCCTTAACGGCAGCCCCTGGCTTGACTGTCTTCTTCTTTCCTGCCTTGTCCTTCTCGGAGAGGGCATTGAGCTTCACGTCCTTAGCCTTGGAGCCTCCGCCGAAGTGATGAGCCATATCAGACTCTGCATTCAGCTTCTTAGTTGCGCCGCGGCGCTTGCGGGCTTCCATTAGAGCGCGTGCGATGGTGGACTCGTCGATCTCGTATACGGTCTCATTTTCCTCGAGGTCTTCACCTTCGTATTCCATCTCGCCGTGCATCTCGCCCTCTTCCTGGGCTTCCTCTTCCTCAGCTGGCTCTTCCTCTTCAGAGCCCTCGGCGCCCATCTCATCAGAAAGGGCCTGGAGCTGTGCTATGATATCAGAGAGCTGTGCAGCTGGATCCTCAGTAGGAGCCTCTTCTTCGGCGGGCATCTCTTCGGCGGCTGGGGCCTCTTCTTCGGCCTCGTACATTTCGTCCATTTCCATTTCCATTTCCTCTTGCTCTTCATCGGCCTCATAGAGGTTGAAATCAGAGGACTCTCTCAGGAGATTCCTGAGAAGTGTTCTTGTAGACATATGTTCTATCTCCTTTAGTAGATTGGAAAACTCAATTCTTGCGTTCTCTGAGAGATCGCTGTTCGACTCTTGCAGCTCCTGCTTGAGTCCAATGGACTTCCTCAGGATGGCGTTAAACTCCTCAACGATTTGGATTGCAGCCCCTTTTGAGGCACTGCTCTCATTGAGGGCGTTGAGGGCCCTCCCAAGCATCTTGAGCTCCAGCCTGAGGGCTTTAGAACGGTCTAGGACAGTTGGACTGCCATCGACTATCCTGAGGAGCGTCTCCAGAGACTCACTAGTCAAATCAATTGCGCTCTCTTCTTTTAGATTGAGAGTGACGGACTTGACGCCAGCTGGAACATGGAGGTCAACGCCTGCAGTCTGCTGTGCAGGGAAACTTTGACCCACTGAGGGCGGCATAAGCATTGGAGGAACAGCAGGCGCCTCAGCATGCTCATCATGCTCATCATGCTCTTCCTCATCTTCCATAGACAACAAAAGGTCGTCGATATCATCACCGCCAGAATTTTCTTCTGCCGATTCAAACAGCGACTTTTCAACCATTGCTCTTATTCTAGGAGCAAATGCTTCTACGAGCTTCTTCTTAGCATTCTCCTCAGCCATGCGGATGAGGTCGTTTGCTTCATCAATTGCTTCTTTATAGATCCTAGTTGACATCTCGAGACTCTCAGATGATAAATATTAGCTAAAATTGCTTCGTTACTTGTAGAGATTGCTAGTTTGATAAAATCTCACTAGCTCTTTTATTTTTTCTACAACTTCGTTGTCATCTTCAGGATTTTCTGGCTCTACTGGATCGATTTCTTTTGGTGCTGTGCTCCAGCCTTTCTTTGAACCAAAGCCGTGTATGATGACTTGAAATGGCCTGATGGATCCGCCGACATAACCATCGCCAGATACAGCTTCTTTATTCTTGTAGAGACCTACTATTGGTGAGATTGATCCTTTAGTCCTGTTCTTTCCAACAGCCTCACCGAACATTCCTGTAGGGGTTGCTGATCCATAATAGTAGTATGGATCTGTCTTTCTAGTGGAATACGGATCTCTATAAGGAGTCACACCTATCTTGTTGTGAAATTGCCTATTAGCAACTTCGACCTCAGGATCCCAGATGAGTTCCTCATCGTCTTCCTCATCTCCTTCTACTTCTTCCTCAGCAGGATCAGAGTCCCTATATGGAAAAGAAGATTGGTATGATCTCTGAGCATGAAAACCGGTCTTGGCACTATATCCAAGACCGGTCCTCGCGTCATAGTTTGGAAAATTTGCAGGGGAGGAGATAGCCTCCCACAGCTTAGACATCAGGAATTGGCCGTAGCTGTAGACTTACCTGGGAGGTAGTCGTTAGTTGGCTCTCCAAGTGACATTCTATCAGATGAAATCTTTGGATCTCTTCCAGGCTGCGTTGCATCTGTAGAGGAGCCAAGGTTTGCTAGAGAGTTGGTTGGAGTTGATCCGTAACCCGATGGAGCAGCTACCTGATCTGCTGGATCTGCAGAGCCAGGTCCTGGAGAGATTGGGTTTGGTACCCAGGCAGATGCAGGTAGACCGCCGCCGCCTGTTGGAACTGCTCCATAAGTTGGTGGCTGCCTAGCAGAGTCAGAAGCATTGAGGCCAAAGTCTCTATCGACAGCACCAGTCTGGAGGTTATCAACTATCTCCCCAGTGAGCAAAATATCCTGAGCTATTTTCTTATAGTCTGCCGCGCCGACCGTTCCTGGATAGTCAACTGCACCTGGCGCGCCTGGGAAGAGCTGTAGAAGCGTGGCTGTATCGCTGCTTCCGAGACCCTTTGTCGTCGGCGTGACTATGTTTATTGTAGGATGTATATAGGTTGGCATGGCAGTTATTCCTTATAAGAAAATTTCAAGATCAGCTTCTGGCCTTCTTGATCTTGGCATCAATTACGCGGCCAAGATGTGCATGAGCTTCCTTGAGCTTAAGCAATTTAGCAAAATTGACTGACTTCTCTAGAGTGTCAGCAAGCTCATCAGCCTCGACCTCTTCAGCGTCGCCAACAAGCTCCTCGCTCTCTTGGAGCTTTGCCATCTCTTCCATAACAATACGACGAAGCAGCTCTGGTGTAAGATTCTTCATTTTCTTTTCCTCTAAAGCGTTTTACGCCTGACTCTACTTATCAATCACTTGAACTTTCTTTCCCTGAAAAAGCTAGAAATTCCCAGTTCCTTGAAGAGCTGAACATTTCCATTGGATCTACGCCAGTGTCAACCACAGGATTTCCTGGCCTCGAAGACTCATTCATTCCCTGCTGGGGGAGAGTATTCCTAGCAGTGTCTGCAAATATGGATGCCATAACATCATTGCCACCAGCTAATTCCTTGGCAACTGAGGCTAGAGGGTCTCTTGGCTGCGCCGACTGAGGGCGAGCTGGTGTTCCATGATGAATAAAGTCTAGACCTGGCCTATTCCTGCTGAGCTTTGACCTCTCATCCTGCTTTGGAGCAGCCCTAACAGAATTTTCGTTTACTTTAGCCTTTGGAGCGGTCTTTGTACCCACTCCTTCCATTAGGATCTCTACTAGGCATTCCTTGACAATGCTCTTTAGCTCTGACCTATTCACTTTTTATCCTCCCAACCGATAATTTCATTCATAATTCTATCGATCCTGTCGGACTTTGTGAACGTGTTTTCCAGGTCTTTTGATGAAACTTTCTTGCCTTCAGCCATCATAAAAGCGCCTGGCGTGGATGGCTCCGCAACGAAGTCCCAGCAGATGAGCTGAAAATCGTCTTGGACGACCTGCCTGTCTCCATCCTTCTTGGTAGAGCCGACGCCGCGGCTTGATATTCCAAGAGTAACTCCGCTCTCCACTAGGCTCTGCAGTATCTTTCCGCAGGGAGTGTCGAGGAGCTCAACTCTTCCGTATACTACATCTCCATCCATCCAGGCTTCTCTAATGATGTGAGAGACCTTCTTGAGCTCTACAACAGACTCGTTAGGATGGTCGCATTCGCCGAGGGCCCTGTTTTCCTTAATAAACTTCTGATAGTTCCTAAGCTCTCTCTCGAGTATTGGCTTTGGATAGACGCGTCCATTCTGATTCAGGGTGTTAGCCTTCTGCAAAATGCCTTTCATCACTATCTTTCCGCCGTTCTTCTCCTTTTCGATCTTTATTGTATCAGAATCGTAAGAAAAAGGAGTCCACTCGGTAAGGAGCTGCTTTGAATCACTCATTGCCTTCTCCTGAAATCTCTTCGCAGAGCTTTCCTAAAACAAGAAACTTAGACACATTCTCGCTGGAGGTGTCGCCTGGGTCGAGGCTGCGGACAGCCTCAGATACAACACCAATCTTGGATAGCACTATCTCAGAAGACTCAACGCTCTTAAGGTCATCCATTCTCTTTAGCGTGCCTTCCTTTATCTTGCCGAGGATTGGCTTGAGCTGCTCTTCATTGCCTTTAGCAGCCATAGAGATGAGGGTAATCTGCTCAGGCGTGAATGACTCGCTAGTGCTCTGGATGAACTTCTGCTTTGCAAGCTTGAGAGAGAGAGGATTGACCCCCTCAGAGACTACAACAGCTGGCGTAGACTTTGGCTTCTTCAGGATCTCAACAACCTTTTCTTCAAGCTGAACAACCTCAGATGGAGAGGACTTGCCTGGGCTTCTCCAGGCATTGAGAAGTATCTGGATAGTTGCTAGATCTCTATATTCTGGAATCCTCATGTCATAGAGAGAGCTCTCATTGAGTTCTCTATTTATTGCTGATATGAGATGACCCTTCTCATTCTCAAGCCTAGCTGGATCGTGATTTTCGGCTGCTCTTCTAGCCTCAGCAACTATCTTTCTAGCCACAAATTCATCAACATGAGTCCTCATAAAGGAGTTGAATAGCCTAAACTCCCTATAAAGCTCAGATCCCTTTGAATAGTGTTCAGAGAGAACCCTCTTAGCTTGCGAAGCTTTTTCATACCTTCCCTCGATGATAGATCTCGAGATATAGCGTATGAGCTGCTCATATATCAGCGCAGCATTTCTCTTCTTATTGTGCTTCATCCTAGGATTCCCCTTCGCTCTCTTCGTCTAACAGACGCTCTTCACTGAGAAGCGTACTCATGGAATTAGATCTATTTATTTTGCTCCCGAGCTTCTTTAGGTTGGAAGCAAAATCTGTTGTAATTCTTGGCTCAGAAGTTACGGTTTTGATCCCAAAAATTTCTTCAACTAGAGAAACATTTGGATCAATCTCTGAGTCTGACTCGATTCTCATAGTCTGCTTGAAGTCGTATGGATCATTAGAGGTATCCTGGCTCCTCTTGCCTATGGTCATAGAGAGGTCATCTTGAATGCCAGCTTTAGAGTTTGAGAATCTTCCTCTATTCCTAGCTGACTTTCTCCTTCCACCGAAGACATTCTGGGCTTCGCTCGATATCCTAACAGGAAGGTCAAAGTCTATCTCTCCGATTATATCTCCTTCGCTTGAAGAGTCAGATTCAGGAGCAGCGGGAGCTTCAGCAGGGGCTTCAGGAGCAGCAGGAGTTTCGGCTGGCATCTCAGGAGCAGCAGGAGTCTCTGTAGCGCCACCTTCAGCAGGTGCAGCAGCCTCAGCTGCTGCAGCCTCAACTTCTCCGTCTTCAATCTTGTCCTTCTTCCTTCCTTCCTTGACGCGTTCTATCTCCTCATTCGTGAGACCAAGAATATTCTTCCTGATCCAGGATCGATCGACAGCGCCTTCTGGAGCAGCTCCAGCAATTTCAAACTTCGTCTTTATGAGCTCGAGCTTTTGAAGCTGCGCAACAGAGCTTGGATTGTTGAGGCTGAGACGAAAGTTCATAATCTCATCATCAGAGACTCCGTGGCTGTAGAGGTGAATCATAGCCAGCTTGTTGAGCTCTGAGAGGACAACCTTCTGAATTCTAGTTATTGTCCTCGAGAATCTCACGTCTTCCTGAGAAAGAGTAGCTTTGGATCCAATTGCTTCGTCGTATCCCAGGTAGGCTTTTGGTATCTTGAGAGCAGCAAATAGCTTCTTTTGGATATACGTTACGTCCTCTACGGCAGCAGTGTTCTGACCGCCTGCGAGAGTGTCAATCTTTGTTCCAGACTCACTTCCACGAACAGGAATATAGTAGTCATCATCAACAGAAAGTGGATTATATCGAAGATCTGTCTTTCCTGTTACGCGCTCACTTACTCTATTTCTCTTCAGGCTTGTCTGGGCCTGCTGCATATAGTTTTCAATATCTTCTGGGGGGATATTTCCAACGTCTATGTAGAAAATGCGCCTCTCTGGGGCTCTCACTATTCTATAGACCAGCATTGCATCCTCGATGAGGATCAGCTGCCTCCAAATTCTTCTCGCAGATTCTATGACAGAGGCACCGTATGGCAAGAAAGCATCATTTCCAAGAAGTCTGAAGTGGGTGACCTGCCAATTTTCAAGCGTCTTATTACCCTTGGTGATCCACCTGAATCTCACTGCCATTGGATCATCTGGATCGAATCCCTCTTCGCGCTCCATTTCAGCTATTGGTATTGGAAGGACATTGACAATTCCATACTTTGGAGAGATGTCGTTGAATGTGAAAAAATCTCCGTACTTGCAGAGATTTCTGATCCACATAGGAAGGTTGAAATCAACATTTATAACATCATAGAAGAGATTATCTAGGAGCTCCTTTATTACCCTATTCTCAGAGTAGATGTGGAGAACACGGCCAGATTCGTCCTGAGAAGCAGTCTCTTCTGCATAGATATCAAGAGCTGATGCAATCTCTGGAGTCGCCTCCATCTCAGAGAAGTCGCTGTACCTCGACATGCGATCAAACTGTCCGTATGCAGAGACTGTGCTTGAATAGACGTCAGATACGTTCCTACGGAACAGAGAGTATGCTGAAGAGGCTGTAGGACCAGGATCAGGACCCTTTACCTTCCTGCGGATTACAGGGCCGCTTCGAAAGAGCCGAGTCAAGCGGCTAAATAGATTTTCTTCTTTCTTTGGTGGCATATTCTAAAACTCCGCTCTATTTGAAGAGCCAGGAAAATTCTGGAGGGAGATTTCCAGCATACTTTGGCTGAGAAACAAATCTTTTATCTGATGAGCCATTTGAGAATGGATTTAGTGTAGGAGGAGGTACCGTCTGCTTTGAGTTAACTACCATAGCCTTAATCATAGCAGCGTGGACATTGACGGACCTTCCAGCAACAGATAGATTAGGCTCAAATAGAGTGCAAGATATTGCAAGAGCCATAATCAAGTCATCATTGTAACCTTTCTGAGACCTTGCTGTGTCTCCAAACCACATAAAAGTTCTGAATTCATCGCAAAGCCTCGATGAATAAATCTTAATCTTTGCAGTGCGAAGGTATTCCTCAAGCTTTGTCAGAGCTTGAATTTTTGTATTTTGATTTGTTGTGAAGCCTATCTTTGAAGCAGGGACATCCATTGCATATGAGAATCTCTTATCAGAAACATAAAGAGATGGATATCCCATATCCTTAAGCTTTGTTATTGTAGCATATCCATAAGAGTTGCTTTCAGGACACACAAGGGCTTTATTATATTTTATTCCTATCTCATAGATAAGGATGCCAAACTGATCTGGCGGTATTTTTCCCTTGAATTCTAGAACCTGCTCTGATTCATCAGTATCTATGACCTGGACTGTAGAGAAGTCTGCGGCATCTCCTCTTGAAACGTCAGCTGTGAGGACATACTTGTGACCTTCGATTGGATACTTCCAGACCCAGACACCTTTATCAGGCCCCCAAGACTCTATAGGCATCCTAGATTGAACCCTTATCTTGTCCATCTCCTCAATGTTGAGGAACGTGTCACCAGAAGAAGCAAAGTCGCAGAGAAGCTCTTGGGCTATCTGCTTCTTTGTCATATTCCTACATTCGCTCTCAAACCATTTTTCGTCCCTCTCTGGATGTACGTCCCAGGGGAGCTTAATGGCGTTGAAGCTAGAAGATCCGTTCTCGGCATCAACCCAAAGCTTGTGATACTGATTTCCCACGCCGTTAGGAGTGGAAAGTATGATTGCAGAACCACCAGTTGCAAGAGTGGGATAAAGTCCTTTCCAGAGCTCTCCAAAATTTCTAATGAAAGCCGCCTCGTCCACGATCAAAAGCGATAGAGCCTCAGAACGACCAGCGTCTTCTGAGGTACCGATAGCTTTTATGGTTGAGCCGTTCGAGAAGGCAACCATAGTCTTAGATTGATTTATGATAGTCGGAATGACAAGCCAAGGTGGAAGAGACTTTAGCATAGTCTTCACTTTGGAAACGAAGTTCTGAGCAACTAGCATCTTTGTTGCTATTACAAGAACATTCTTCTCTCTCTGGAATATTGCCATCCAGAGAGCATAAGAGGCTGTAATAGTAGAGAGACCAAGCTGGCGACTTTTCAAGACTATGTTGAAGCGATTCTTTTTGAATTGCCACATACAGTCATCTTGAAATGGATAGGTCGCAAATGGTATTAGGCCCTTGCTAGGATGAGCAATCTTGCAATAGCGATTAGTGAAGTAGACAGGATCTTTCCCGCACTTCAAAATTTCATCTAGCTGAGTAGGCTTTGTAGCTGGCATCAGGAGTGCGAGAATCTCACTTGCCTTCTATAATAAGCTATCTTACGAGGCGAGTGGGCAGTTGCTGAAATAATCTCGACGTTATCATTGGTCCCCTCTTCTACGAGCTTTAGGGACTTGTTACTGATCTTTGAATAGTTTTCCTTGACTACCTTCATAGCACTGTTGATAACCTGTGTCGAGCGATCTATCTCTCTATTTACCTGAAGACGCATTGAGTGCTCTTCAGAGAAATGGACTACACTTGTGTAAGTCACTTCAAGAATGTTTCCATAGAACCTATGTGTGATAGAGCTCGCTCCATCTTTAGAGCCTTCTACCTTTTGAAGAGAATTTGCTAGAATTGACAGATGGTCCATAGGACACTAACCTCCATTTTCTAAATATCTTTCTTGTAAGCGCTGAGACCTTTCATTTCTCACTGATTGAATATCATCATCGTTTGGCCTCCATCCATCCTTCCACTTTAGCATATTCCTCTCTACTATCTCATCCTCACAAAGCCTGCAAGTACCAACTCTATCATGAGACTCTACATCTAGCGAGCTTGCCATAGCTTCACTACAGATAGGGCACCAGAGTGGAGCTCGAGGCTTTTCTGCATCCACTATGACGCTAATCTTTGTCCTTCGATTAAATGTGCTTGACATAAGAATCCTTGCTTACTTGATTGATTTCAATCATTTCGTCAACAGCTTCCTTCACAGCATCAACATGAGATATCACTAGGATAGACTTGAAATACTTCTTCAAAGACGCTAGCATCTTATTGCAGCTTTCGATTCCTGCATCATCAAGAGCGCCAAAGCCCTCATCAATGATTAGGACGTCTGTCTTTGGAAGGGAAGACATGTTTGTTAGAGCCACCCGGATAGCAAGAGAAGAGATCATCTTTTCCATTCCGCTACCGAGCTCAATTGGACGATAAGAGTCACCATAGTCGAGAAAGATTTCAAGATCATTTGACCCCTCTGGAGAAGAGAGGATGATGTCAAAATTCACAATTCCCTGCAGGATGCTATGAATCTCTTGGTTAATTCTTGGAAGCTCTTTGGTGAGGATGTTGAATGGAATTCCATTCTTGGAATATGCATTGATTAGCTTGTCAAAAACCTTCCAGCGCTTCTTGGCGCTCTCATATTTCTCCTTATCAGAAATTAACCTCTCAATCTTCTCCTTTAGGCGTCCCAGCTGGAGATCGATGTTTGTCATCTGAGTCTCCTTCTGGCGGATGCTGGATTGGGTTTCAGAAATCTCCGTCTTCAGTTTCTCAAGCTCTTCAGTGGATTCATCAGAAACCACCTTCAAACGCATAGAAGCCAGGTTAGACTCAAGAGAAGATATGGTAGAGCTGTCCGAGCTTATTCCATCATTAAGAAACTTCACTTTGTCGTTCAATAGCTTGATCTTTTGAATATTGTTATTGTATTCTGTGACAAAGCTCTCGTATTTCTTGATTTTAGACTCGATATCCTTTTCCTTCAGAGACTTCAGCTGCTCACTGGCCTCTGTGATAGAAGATTCAAGCCTATCAATTGTGGCCTGCTGCTCTGCAATCAGCTGCTTATCACGATGAGAGTCCTTAATGAACATACAGGTCGGATAAGAATCGCCGCAAGGGACAGTCTCAAGCTTCTTTACAGACTTTGTCTGATTGTTGAGGACCATAATCTCCTTGTCGAGCTTTGCCGAGAGAGTGGAATACTTTCCAGCAAGCTCTTGGATCTCCATAAGTCCATCACGATACTCTTGAATTGGAAAAATCTTCTGAAGATTCTCGATCTTTCTCTGCCTCTCTTCAAATTGCAAGATTTCTTCATTGATTGTATCGATCTCGTCCAGCTTTCTCTTATAAGAATCCTTAGCCTTCTGGAGCTTATCTTCGACAGACGTGACGTCCGACTTTGTTACCTTGTCTCCATTCTTGTGAGTTGCGAGGACAACATTCAAGGAGGTAATCTTCTCTCGGAGCAGACCAAGATCGCTCTCAAGCCTCAACCTATTCTTTGTGTTATCTTGCTGTTCCTCGCGTGCTGTCTTTAGAGAGTCATCATAATTGACAGCAGAGTCCTTCACCTTCGACTTGAATACGATGGACTCCTCTTTCAGCCACCGATGAATCTCAGAGAAGATTCCAATGTCAAGGAATGAGTTGAGATAGTTCTTACGGTTGGTTGCTCCCTGCTTGATGAACTGATTCATCTCTCCCTGAGAGGCAAAAGTGGTAAGCAGGAACTCCTCAGAGCGTCCGATGATGCTTCGAAGAATCTTCTCTGACTCATTCCTCTGCTCACCGCTCAGGTCGGCGCAGACATTTCCATTCTCATCAAGCTCAAAGAGACTTAGGGTTGTTGGAGCAGAAATCTGGCCCTTCTTGTTGGAGTTCTTTACAGTTGCCCTCTCTGCACGGTACTTCTTGGATCCAACTGTGAAATCTACCTTCGCAGTGCAGTAGTCCTTTGCAGTGTTGATTACATTCAAGTTGGAGATGGAGCCGCGGTCGGTATCGTTGAAGAGGGCATACATCAAAGTGCCGACAATCGAAGACTTTCCAATTCGATTGGGTCCAAAGATTCCGACGATGCCAGAAACAGTGTGGAAGTTGATTTCATTTCCACTTCCATAAGAGAAGGTATTGTCCCACGACATCCTGTCGAGGGTCCATTTTGTATTCCTTGGATGCTCCTGGTCAGTGATAGAGGATAGAGCACTCTTCACGAGGTTCTCAGCAAGGACCCAGTCCTCTTGAGTCATGTCCTTATCATCAAGATAGAACTGCTTCAAGAGATCAAGCTGGGTAGAAATCTCTCGGAAGTTCTCACGCTGGAGCAGGGCAGTCACCTGCGCAGCTTGCTGAGCTTGAGGGTCATCAATAAGCTTCCAGATTACCTCAGAAGACTTCATCCGCTCTTGCAGAAGTGCAGAGAGCTGCTTGAACTCCTCCTGGAAGACCTGCTTCTTTGATACAATTCTGAAGCGGCTGCCCTTCTTGTGCTTCCTGCAGGCCTCAAAAGTAGACAAGACTGTTCCCATCCAATCGATGGTGACATAGGGGAATGGAGAGTCGATGATCTCTCGACGAACCTTCCACTTGTCCTTGCTAGAGATCTCCCATACGAGATATCCCTTATCTACAGACTCACCGTAGTTCTGCTGGATGGTTGAGCCTGGGTAGGCAAACTTCTGCTTCAAGTCAAGGAATTGAAACTTGTGGATGTCTCCAAACATTCCATAGTCGAACTGAGAGAAGTCCTTGATAGTCAGGCCAGACTCATGGTTGATCTCCCAGTCTGAATCTGCCAGAGCTCCACGGACTGCCCCATGGTAGATGCTCACGTTGACTAGGTCTTCAGTTGGCTCAATGTTCTTCCAAGAGTCCTCATCGAAACAAGAAAAATTGCACCATGCAATCCCAGCTTGTTCGTCTCGATAGACGCAGCTGTCCTTCAAGAAGATGATATTCTTGTTATTGATAGCTTCAATCACTGGAGTGATAGCGTCGAGGCGCGAGCGATTCAGAATGAGGCCATCGTGATTCCCGAGTACAACAATGGTAGGACAAATCCTCCCAAGTCCTTCGAACCACCAAACAAGGTTTCTGATCAACTCTGGGGTTATTCCCTGAAGCTTAGAATGGACAATGTCGCCTGCAATCAGGATACGGTCTGGTTTTTCCTCTTGCATTCTTTGAAAGAATTCTTCAAAGACGGAACGGTACTCATCATGGCGCTTCAGAGACCGCCAGTGAATGTCAGCAAGATGAACTACCTTTACACTCTTCTTCATCATGATCCTCTTTAGACCAAAGAACCGCTATAGATTCTTGAGATTATATGGTTTAGCCTGCTTTCTGGATACCAATGCCTTGCAGTTTTAGAAAGTTCCTTGAATGCTTCATACCCTATTTCATCGATATCCTTTGCACCGTTCAAGTCCAGCATTCTAACTTCTATGCCAAGCCCATACAGGGTTTTTGCAGCTGCATGTGACTTTGTGATTGCATCAGAGTCAAGAGCTAGAAGGACTGGCGTTTTATTTTCACAAATTCTTTTCAAGAGGAGACAGTCTCTAGGAATAGTCGAACCCAAGAGAGGAATGCAGTTTTCGCCTGCTGAAAGTAGATCAAATGGCCCCTCAACTAAAGTTATCTCTTTAGACCAATCTATATCAATTTCATTGAAAACAATACTCTTTCTGTCTACAGGGGGATTGAGATATCTCATAGAGCTCTTGTCTATGGACCTACCAGTCCAGTAATTCAAGCACCCATCTGAGTCATATGATGGAAATATAACCCTGCGGCGAGCTTTCCCAGCTAATCCTCCCAATAGACGATATCTGATAGCCTTTTTGATGCTCACATTCCGGCCCTGGAGGTATTCCAGGATCGCTATCGCATCTGGGTCCTTGGAAGTAGCAAGATCCTCAATTGGAACGCAAGGAGGAAGCTCTACGATCTCCTCTTTTGGAGTATCATCCTCAAACTTGGTCCTTCCTTTGTCTGAAAACCGCCTGCTCCACTCTTGTGCTGCAGGATGAGAGACTTTCTTAAGCAGAGAAAAGACTGACCGACCCTTGACATCACAGGACCAGCAGTGCCACAGCTCAGTCTCAAGCTTTAGAACAAGCTTTTTCTTATCTGGGCCTGATCCGCAGTTGAAGCACTTGAAATATACGTTTCCGTCCTTAGAAGACTGGTAGTCTCCTAGGCTTCTACGAATGAAGACAAGTCTATCTGAGTAGTCTAGCAACTATTTTCTCCGACTAGATTTACTCTAAGGAAGAAGAGCTATATTTTCATTGCCTCGGCTGCTCTAGCCATAACATAAGCATCTGAGGCATCCTCAACCCCTTTTTCGTATACTATCTGTCCCTTGTTCTTGCCAGACTTGACTTCTCTGGTCGGCCAGTGGTAGTCTGGCTCTTGAGAGGTCGCCCAGGCTATTACGATTGGCTTTATGGGCTGTCCCTTGATAGATTTTATTCCGACAGACTTCCTGGCTGCTGCAGAGGATATTGCAATTGGCTCTATTCCAAATATTTCGCCTGCAATATATGAAACAACTCCATTAAACCTTGCGAGGGCAACTATCGTGTTAGAAGAAGACATTCCTGGCCTAAATCCAAGGACATGCTGCTCAACTGTAACGCTCTTTAGGCTTCTGTCTCCTAAAATGCTCTTTATCTCAAGAAGCTCGCCTCTTACAGCGTTGGCTTTTGTCAACAGGGTTTCATAATCGCTCAGATAGACATAAGAAGCCTTCAAGAGTCGACCATTTTCTATTAAGCTGATCCCAGTACAACTAGTCGAGATGTCTAGACCAAGTCTTAGAGTCATTTTATGAGCCCAAGCGCCTTCAGACCATCTTCTGTGAGGATACGCCAAGACATTCCATTTACAGCACACCACATTTCGCCTGCTGTGACCTTCTTTTTCACAATTGCGCCTTCAAGCTTCCTCTTTGGCTTTATCTCTACTACCTCTGTGAGGCCATCATCCCACTTGATTAGAAAATCAGGCAAGTAATTTCTGGTCTTTCCAGTCTTTTTGTTGCTCACGTATGGTATTTTAATTGCTTCATACTGATAGGATACAACTTTTTCATTTCCGTCCAGGTAGAGCATATACTGGAGCTCCCAGTTAGAACGATATTTCATAACTCCACCTTTCGGAGAAGTGTGCTGGCCTGAATGATACCTCTTGCCCCTTCTTCGTCTTCGCGGCAATTAGAAGTCCTTCTTCAGTCTGAACATAATCCTGTCGCTGTCCCTCTTTACGATTGGCTGAGAGAAAGATGCCCTGCCAATTACGTTCAAATTCTCGTCATGGAGGTTCAGAGTGGTGATATACACAAATCCGTCCTGGTCGTTTGCATAGTCTGACGATGTAAGGGCCATATACTGAGGATTTGAGCTTGAATTTATAGACCAAGATGGAACTACAGCCTGTATTTCCTTTACATGTATTGGAAGCTCTCCCTTGAAAGATATGTCTACTCTATTTTTACCAAAAACCTCACCCAAATATGGAGAAGTGATGATAGCTATGCCTTCTTTATAGAGAACATATCCGACAGAAGACCAGGGAGCATAAGAGCCTGTTGAATCTGCTCTATAGAGAGATCCGCGGCCATTATCTCTAAGAGTAATTCCAAGAGTTCCATTTGAACCCTCAAATAGAGGATCAGAAATCTTTAGAGATCCTGGGTGTATCTGGCTTCCATAGTAATTGTTAGAAACATCAAATATTGTGACTAGATTTGAACTTCCATCTTCGCTTGTGAATGCAATAATGTTGTCAAATTTTGTGAAAGAGCTCTGAAGATCGCTTAAATTCACATAACTAGAGAACTCTGTTCCAAAATCTGTTTGAAACATTGAACTAGAGGGCAAAAGATTATAATTTGGCTTGAAATTAGACAGATCGCTAGGAAGAATTGAGAGATTTCTTCTGACTGTAGCTGGATCAGAATAGAGAAGGTCATTAGCAAAATATGAAACACCTGAAAAAGTGCTTGGAGATACAAGGTTCAGAAGCCTAGGCTGTGCTTTTTTGACCATCTCTATGACGTGTGTTTCAACATTGATGTCCTGTCCGCCTATATCAAAGCTTAGATCAGTGTTGAATGGATGAAAATTTGTCTTGCTGAACTTCATGTTCTTTTCAAAAGTTTCTGCAAGGACAAACTCTCTATTAGAGGAGCTTGGATAATACAGCGGAGGAACATAGAAGAGTAGATCTGATTCAAGGCTGACGCCAGTTTTTGATCCCGTCTTTATCAGTTCAATATTTCTGTATGAATTCCATATTCTAACTTCTTGTAGCTCTCCCTTGAAAGGATTTGTTATTGTATACCCAGTAGGCTCACTATAAGCGCCTGAAAAACCATCATAGACTCCCTCATCTTCAACAGCCGTAGTGTTGAAAAATCCACCTGGTCTATTGGTGATAGTTCTAGTGCCATTAAATTTTGATCCAAGGAAGACTGCGTCTGGATTGGATGAAGGTCTTGTGACCGATGAAGATGGAATTTCAAAAATTCCAGCCTGATTCCCATCTATAAGGATGGATCCTGTGCCATAATTGACTTCCGGAGACCATCTTATTGCAACGTGATGCCACGTATTAGTCCTTATAAGACTATCATCAGATAAGAATGCAAGGTCATCTGGAAAAACTCTTGAATTGTTGGCTACTGGAAGACTCAAAAGAGACGGATTTTGATCAGCGCTGTGAGAAAGCTGAAGCAAAACTCTAAAAGAATCTGGTCTTCCTAAGCTATCCTTAAGACTTCCTGTAACTATAGAAACGCAGAATGAAGAAGAAGCGTGCATAACAGTTCCAGCTGTGTATTCGCTTCCACTTGCAGCGGTATACTTTGGATTGACAAAGAACTCAAAGGTAAAAGAGCTTTCTGGGATATATTCGTTATTTGCTGCTGGATAAACAAAAGAAGACGAAGATGGACCTATGTCATCTGGAAAATGAAGAGAAAGATAGTTCGTATATCCCCAATTTAGATTTTGAGTCTCAACTCTGTAGAATGGAAAAAGAGCTTTTCTCATAACGCTCTTTTTGTTATAGTTGTCTCCCAATATACTTTTTGCTCCTCCTTGAAACAAGTAAGAGAATACTGAATATTCGTAACTTATTGGATCAACTGGGTTGAACCTTTTTATTTCAGTTTTCTTGTTAGAAGATGGAGATTCAGAAAGTTTATCAAGAGTATCTAGATATTTTTCCATCTGGTTTTCAACATCTATTGAATTACCAGATCTATCTGCTGTAATCACAGCCTTAGAAATTTTTCCTAAGTACAAATCTAGCTTTGTCTCATCGTAAGTACCATTGAGACTAGTCTCCCTAGATTTCAAAATAGGAGTGTGCCTTGGATAGACGTATAAGCTTCCAGTAATTCCCGAGCTTCCTGAAGAGTATTCTCTCTCGGGCCGAGCAATTACTGTGTATAAGTCGAAAGCATCAGTTGGAAGCTTTACAAAGGACATAGTTTTCCAAACTCCTCATCTGCTTATCGACTGCTCCAGTCCTAATTTTCAACTGAGGATCTTTGCAAATCTTGCGGCTTCCCCTGTTGATTAGATTTTAGAAATCCAACCGTACTCGAACTGTCAAGTCCTTCTCATCATTCTTTTCGATAGGCCTAGAGAATTTTGCAACAGCTAGAAGGTTGTTATTTGCGTCGTAGAGTCCTATCGTAGTTGGGAACGTGAAAGACTTTTGACTGCCCTCCTCTCCTTCTTCTATGACCACTATCCTATCATCAGTGTCTCTAAATGTAGGATTAGATGAATAGTTGAACTCATCAGCAGTGGCTCGACAGAAGAAAATAGTAGAATTTATTTCAGTCTGATTCTGGAATGTCATAGCTGAGAAAGAGCCGCTCCCAAATCTGGCAGAAGCTATATGATCAGTTATATCATCTATTGAAGCGGATACAAAAAAGTCTGGAATAAACTTTGCAGATGGATTAGATCCTGCAAAAGAGCTACTTCCAATTATGGTAGCATTTGTAAGGCTTGGTGAAGATGAACCAGTTACTGCAGAAACAGTTCCAGAAACATGCTGGTCTCCCCAAATAACTTTAGAGGCATCAAGAACAACTATTCCTGCATCGTAGAATATAAGACCTACCTTGCTAGAAGAGTTTGAAGAGTCGACTATAGTTCCAATCTCACCACCAAACTTTGCTCTACGATATGCAGAAGATCCAATGTCAGTAAATATTGTAGAGCCGCTTGGAGAAAGTCTATCAATATTAGAACCAGTAAATCCATTAGTTATAGCAATTTCTTCAGAAGTAGCATCTGAAGAACCATCTAGGACTCCAGTGGTGTAGAATCTCATTGCAAAAGTTTCTCTCTTGATCTTGTCTCTTGCAAAGAGTCTCTTGAAATTAATGAATATCGCCTCATCAATTCTATCTGAAGAGTTATCAGAATCTACTGGAGCGAAGAAAGGAAGGCTATTATCTCCAAGAAGTTTTCCAGCGTGAAGCTTGTAGACGTCTATCTTCTCTCTCATCATCATAGATGAAGAAGGGAATAGCATCTTTCCACTAGAGTCTGTGCCAAGAGTCGAGCTTACTACAGTAGTTCCTGAGTAGTAGAGCCCCACAGTCAAATCAAATATCGCATTAGATACTTGAAGTGTGTAGTCTTGATCATAGACTGTCTGAAAAATGGAAGATGTGACAGAGTAGGTATCTCCAATCTGGTCTGTCGAAGAAGTGACAAACATCTGATATGTCTTTCTAGTAGAAGATCCTGATATATCAGATTGAATTACGTCTACAAGCTGCCCTAGCGCAGTCCTCGTAGTCTGTATGTCTGCAGCAGATAGTTCTTTATAGGTAGCCAAGTTTCCTTCCTAGATTGACGCTTTTTGAAGTTTAACAGGAACTGTAACAGTTGTGCCCGTGGTGACGCCAGTGACCAAGATTTCAGTATCTATAGTAGAACCGTCGCCGTATTTATCGTAATCAGAGTCTAATATCGGGCCAGTGCCCAAAGTCAAATTCAATCCACTGCCTCCAAGAGCTGTATTAGTTGATTTAGTCTTAGTATAAGATGCGGTTCCAGCTGGAGAGACATAATCAGGCGTTGAGCCTGGGATTGCTACAAACTTAGATGGAACATCAATTCTAAATACGCTCTCAACCTGCTCAGGATTTCCAAATGCGCTGTCTACAAAATCTTGAGTTATTGACAAATTAACTCTTGGAGTCTTTGATGAGAGAGAAGCATAAGTCGAAGAATCTCCAGAATTGCTAGTCCATTTGAGCTTTGGATACCTGGAAACATTTGGATTAGATAGAGAAACAAGCCTGTATTTTAAAGCAACTCCAGAATTTGTCTGAGCCTCAAAAACAGGAGTATTCTTCTCAATCTTTTCCTTTCCAATAGTTCTGCCGTACTTCTCTATGAGAGTGTAGTCGACTTCATCGTCAGCCATAGCAAACTTTACGATAGAGAATGAACCGTCATTCCTAGCTAGAAGCTGTCTTCCAGTATCGGTAAGAACTGCGTCAATCACAATGTTATTCAGAGAACTGTCTAGCCAACCCATAAGATGATCCTCGAGTAATAAATATAAATCACAGAAAAAAATGAAAAATCTAAAGTGGTAAATAATTGACTAAGGAGTCCCAGACCCAGGAATTCCTGGGATTCCCGGCAAGAATTCTTTTGGATTGCTCACTGATTCTAGGATATCGTTTCCAGAAAGATTGAGCCCCTGAGACGCAGGCGTAGAGAGCGAGCTCTGTATTGGTGGATTACTCATTATCGTTGCAGAGGATGCAATTGTTGCAGCCGCGGCTGCTTGCGACTGAGGAGAAACAGTCGGAGTGGACTGATAAGAAGATTGATTCTTTTGAGTTATCCCAAGAGTTATGACTGAATTCTGAGATCTTTGAATGTCTATTACGGACATCTTGTATTTTCCTGGATTCTCTTTTGGAGTGCAGAGAAAATTTATGTCTTTTCCTCTAGAGTTGTAAATTGTTAGATAGTCAGGATCAAATCCAACAGCTATTTTCTTAACGCCGGTTCTCAATACAGAATCTAAGAAGAAATCTCCTTTCAAGTACATGTTTGGATACTGTCTTGGAGCATTTCCTGGAGAGATTCTTTCGACTATCAACTTATTTTTGAATCTGTCAAATCTGCACTTCAACTGTGGAGAGTAATTTGAAACTAGACCGTGAGCATCTACACAGCATACTGAGTATATCTGCTCTTCTCCATCAACTGAAAAAGAAGAATCAACGTATGTAGTTGATGGAGTATTCATTTTTATGACATTTCTATCTAGAATGTTCTCATATCTAACTGGGTTGACCACAGCAGTGTTGAAATCATACTCTATCACTAAATTGAAAGCCTCTTCTATGCTTGCTCTTTTGAAAATTTGAAAGTACTTTATATCCTGCTGTGGATTCACAGGAAAATTCCAACTTAAATTAAGCTTAGAATTCTCGTAATCCCAGAAGAGATAAAAATCTGCTGGGGGAGGCGGAGGCGTCCTGTCTATAGTGGTAACGTAGGATGAGTTGCTAGGCTGAGACTGGAAGAGGACGCTTGATATCGTGTCAGAAAGCAAAATATCAAACACGCTCTGAGTAAGCTTATAGACTGTGTGCATCCAATAGTAGTAAGATGTTCCGTACTTGATCTCGTAGTCTATGTATGACTTAGCATCTACTTCTAGAATGTCTAATAGCCTTATATCTTCAGATCCATCTTGAAGTATCTCTTTCCTGTACAGGAGGTGACCAATCGCCTGTATTGTTTTAGTTATGACGCCAGTCTGATTTGGAAAGGTCTCTACTGAATTCAAGACAGAAATATAGTCATTTGAGCTCCAATATTGCTCTAGCGCCCTCTCGTTAGATTGAATTGTGTCTGTTTTTTCAGAATTCAAAGACAGAGAAGAGACTGGCCCTATAAGAGCTGCTCTTTCGCCAGATGATGCAACATCTCCAACGAATTTATCAGAGACAGTCATTGACAAAGGAACTGAATTAGTCTGAATGTATCTATTTTGAATCGTATTATTTTCTTCTGAGATGTAGACGTTTTCCCCATAAAAAGAGTTAGCTGAAAAAGTCTGGAGCATCAAAGTGTCTATAGAAGCCGCTAAAGACATTGAAAGAGCTAGTTCCATAGCAATGTCTGTTGAATTTCCATCTATCTTTCTGATTCTAGCAGATCTCTGTATCGTATCAAAGCATCTTCCAATAGAAGCATTATCTTGCACTGCTATTGTAGTAGAGGCTGTGTTTGAGACGTCTTCTGCTGAATAGAGAGAATTTATGTTGTTTTTGATGAGCTCTACGTCAGATAATCCTTTGTAGGGATAAGAAAAATTCAGCTCATTATATCTCGGAGGAAGAACTCCTCTATTAGAAAAAGAGTTCGGTGACTTCCCTTCTTTAGAGTATTCATCATTTAAGAAGTAGTTGTAGACAAATCTTGAATCTACTATCTGAATGCAATCTAATCTAGTAGTTCCTATGACTGAAGATTCATAAGTCTTTGAGATACCTGGGACATATGAAATTTGAAGCTCTTCAGGAGGGATTGTAGAGCCCTCTACTGAAGTAACTTCACTTGGATCTGGCGGTAGAGCGGGCATTCTCTATTCCTCTATGAACTTTGTGTTCTTCAAATACACGGTTGCTGAATACTCGCTTATATCTAGTTTTGTTCCAGTGCTGCCTGGTCCAAGATCTGTAAGTATAAGTCTTTCGACAACATTGAATATTGGCGTCCCCGTGACAGGATCATAACCAGAGCTAGTTTGTACTGTTACTTCAGAAAGTATTCCGTCTAGTTTTAGAAGGCTCAAGACGTCTCCCTGAAGTCCAGATCCTTCTTCGATATAAAATTCTTCTGGATCGAACAGGACGAAGTATACTCTTTCGAAGCTTGGAATGCTTTCAAAACTAGGATAGTAGCTCTCGTAGTTGAAGATAGGATCAGTTATCAAAATTTGAAGTAGTCGATGAGTAGGCTCGTCTGTCCTAGCAACTATTCTTGGATCAAGCTCAGAGAAAGGAATAAACTCATACTCTCCGTCTACTTGCCTCAAGAAATCTCCAAGCTGCAATCCTCTAGGGGAGATATATTTTGAAGCATCTGGAAGGGTAAGAATCTTGACGAATAGATCATATCCAGCTTGCGTCATTTTTGGAATGCTGTACTTAGGTAGCATTTCATCTATTGAGACGCCGCCTAGCACTCTCATAGCAGACTTGCATATGGCATCGACCATATGATTTTTGATAACCTTCTCAGAGTCTGAGCTTACTAGTCCAGTCCTAGTAGAGATAAATTCAGTTGCATCAGATTTGCTGCAGCATATCCAAGATTGTTCTTCGTACTTGAAGAACAAGAGAGAGTCAAGAGTGCTCTCTAGGTTATCATAGTCTTCCTGAGGAAGAGCAATACAGTGAACATATGGATAGAAACTGAATGACATCCTGCTGAATTCTAGCTCTGAGAACTGTGTGTCCTTCTTAGAGAGAGTTATATCAACAAAGCTAGATTCATCGACGCTTGTTATAGAATAACCTGTGCTAGATGCAGATTTTGTAACTAGATTGTACTTTGTCATTGCTGGGAGTCCAATCGCTGCAATGACATAATTTTCAGTTACAACTGCTGTATTCTCTTGAGCTTTTTCAGGTGCCGGCATGCTTACTGGTGAACCTGAAGATGTAGAAGAGGCTGACATTGAAGCGCCAGAAGAAGTCAAACTCCCTGCTGTAGTAAGTGTAGGAGAAGCAGCGGAATTCAAAAAGTTAGAAAAAAGCTGTAGAAGATTTGCAGTATATCTCGGCTCAGCATTTCTAAATCCAAGCTTCATTGGATATCTAGAGAGCTCAATTGAAAGCTGAGTTGCTGAAATTGTGTCGCTAGAGAGAGAGTTTAACTTTTCCAAATATGTTTGAAAAACATTAGATATTTCTAAATCTGCCACAAATCCATCATAAAGAGCAGAAGCTAGCTCAACATAGTTGTCTAGATAATATCTAGCAAGAGAATATCTCTCTCTAATGTACTCCTCTCTTTCTGTAAGCCAAAGAAGAGCAGACTTTATTGAATTAGTTTCATATGAAATATCATTATTTACTAAAGTGATACCTTGTGAAGCAAGAATATCTATAATTTCTTGATCTAGAACGTTGTTTGGATCTGAAGAATCATAATCTTGCAGAGTATTCACAATATTATTTCTATCTAGAGATCCAAAATTTCCAATTGCCCTAAATGCATCTAATTGATTCTGGTTTGGACCAATGTGCGAAATATAATACTTTTCAGGCTTCTTAGGGGATACAATTACCCCAGAATCATCAATTTCTAAAATTCCTTCCTGAAATCCAATACCTAGAGGACCGACGACTATTTGCACTGAGTTAAAGAGAGCGCAAACTGTCATAGCTAGCTCAAAACATAGAAACCTAACAGCTGGCTCTGAAAGACCGCTTGCTTTTGTTCTGCCTAAAGAATCGTATATTGACAAATTTGTAACAATGTTCTGATAAAATTCTTCTATCTGAGAATACAAGACAGAATTCTGTATTTTATTGTCAAAATATTTTTGAGTTATAACTTCTGGGCTCGTATATGATTCAACACTATCTGATGGTGGAAAAGAATTCCATATGTAACCAAGGATAAAATTTCCAACTTTGATATCAACTAGTCCATTCAAATTATTGAAGTATTGTCCTTCAATCTCTGAAAGCTCTCCAGAATACTCTCTAAACAAGAAACTTCTTATCGTTGAAGAAGAGCAAGAAATAAGATCTTCATCGACTTTAGAGTTGCTATTGAAATATGGATGTGCGCTCTCTTCGACATTTTTGAGTGCAGAACCTAAAATTCCTATATTTTTGTAGTCTGGATTGTTTGGACAAAAAATTTTCTTGATAATGTCTATTACAATCCCAGTAGAAGAGAATGAGTCGTAATTAGACGGAAATCTCATCTCTTTTATTGAGTCAAGATACTCTCCCCAGCTATCAGAGAGTCCATCTGTAAATCTCTGAAGATTCTGAAAATCAACATCTCCTGCCTTTAGAGCGTCATCAACTAAAGAATTGGCTCCTGAAGTTTCATGAGGCTGGTATCCTTCTATAGATTTGAAATAAGAACCTGGATCTCCATTCTCGGGGATAATAGAGCTCAACAAGTTGAAAGGAAAGTTTCTTGATTTGAAATTCTCAATGCTCTCTTCAGTAAGACCATTTGATACTAAAATTTCATAAGATAGCATCTCAGCAATAGTCTTTAATCTATTCTCTAAATTTCCGTTAGAGTCATTGATCAAAGTCTCTGCATCAACAAAGTTCGGTGGAAATGATGTACCAGAAAAAGTTTTGAAATCTGTCAATTTTTCATTGAAAGACTCATAAGAGCTCAACTCTTTCAGAAGAGTTGATACGTCTGTAAAACCAACTGCTGTTGGAACATTTTCTTTAGTAAGATTAGTTGTTGCATATTCTGTACTAGCAGGATCTGCTAGCTTTCTAAGGAGAACTTGAAGAGAGTTAAAGTTAGAAATATTTGGCGTAAGAAGGTTGGCAGATATTTCTGGCAATGTCCTTGAGATATCTAGAGTCCTAGTTCCGCTATATGCAACATATTTTGAAGGAAGATCATTCAGAATAGCCCTGCTTGATTCATGAAAGCTCTCTTGGTTTATAAGAAAGTTTGTTCCATCTATAAAATCATTTTTGTAATCGTAGATCTTTTGCAGAGTCTTTATATTGTTCAAAGAGACGCTCTTCTGAGAGAGAGCTGCATTTTCTCTGCTAGAGATGTCAGAAGATAAAGTTGAATTAGACTTCAAGTCATTTACTATTTTAGTGTAGTCCTCTATATCAAGAGTGGCCTCAAACTTCTTTATAGATAGAGAACCACTCACATCACTAGTAAATAGTCTAGAGAGCATAATCATCTCTGCTCTATTTGGATCGCAGGAAGCCTCGTCTGCTGAAGAGGAATTACCGCCAAAGAGAATCTTGTCGTCACTGTCTTGATTTATTCCAACTTGCCTCTCTATCAGAGTCGAGAATCCAAGTGAAATATCGTCAAAACCGCTTCCATTGACTGGCTTTGACTTCAAATTTATGTCAGCCGTTATAGGATTAGGAGTAAACTTTTCAGGAATAGGCTGAGAGTTTAGAATATTACCTTTTAGAGCAATCTTTATGGTCATTTATGAACGCCCCAGTACGCTTGATAGATTGCTAGTAATTACAGTAGCGGTGTCTGAAATACTTCCATTCTGAAGAGTTGGAGAATTTCCAGCAATAATTTCAGATACAGATATAGTCTTCTGTCCGCTAATAACGCTATAAAAGCCGCCAAGTACTTGAGGATACACTAGCTTATTAGATTCTATGAGATTTCCGTATGGAACTTCTTCAGAAGAATCATTTCCTATCTGTTCTACAGTGAAACTTGTTGATGGAGAAGACAAAATTACCTCATAAATGCTGGCAGATTTGAGTTCACTACTATAGAAGTAGAAGACTCGGCTGCAGCATTTTCAAAATCAGTGTCTATAGCAGCTATAGAATAAGTAACTTCTCCGACGCGGTCATAAAGTTGTTCGTCTAAATACGTGTATCCAGTTCCTGCAGATGGAGCTGAAGCATCCACAGCACCAAGAAGAGATTTTGTTCCATCTACAGTGGCCCAAACTTCAAAGTGATCAAGCGTCTTTTCGCCTTCATAGCTCCAAGAAATAGCATTCTTCTTAAGAAGAGTCCTCTCGGACTTGAGGTTCTTTATTGTTCCTGTCTTCTTCGTAGTTTCTTGCTTATATACGACCTGCTCTATTCCAATGCTATACTGGTTTATGTCAAAGTCTCTAATGTCGTCGCTCTTTCCAAGCATTTCTGCCTGAGATGGAATGTTGGCAAAATCTACCCTAGAGAAGAACTTGTATGGATTATAGCTGTATTGAGTGGAGTTATTTCCCTGGGAAGTAGCTATGTCTGTCTTAGAGAATGACTCAGGAGGCCTTATGCCAAATGATACAACATAAGCATATGATTTATCTGAGACAAGTGGAGCCTTAGAAGTTGATTGTCTATCTGCAGGAGTCATAATTTCGTCAGAAGATGCTGCAACTCTAGGGGCGCTGCTCTCTACAGCAGTAGTTGAACCTCTTCCATCAAAGATTACCTCATCTGAATAGTAGTTTCCTATGAATTCAGAGTCTCCAGTCGTGAGATCATGCCTTGTAACGTTGAAAACTGGTATTCCATTGTAGTTTCTAACATCGAGGTTTGAACTAGACAAGAAGTCTGTCTTTATCCCTCTAGACTCTAGAATCTTGTTGTATTTTTCTGAAGAAGAATCTATGAAGAGACTTGGCTTTAGAGAGATTGAACTTTTGTCCTGAGAGACTATTTCAATTTTTGCTAGAGACGGCATATCTGTTGTTCTAGACTTGAATTTCTTGGTCAAAATGTTGCTGGAGTATCTAGGGGTCCCTTTCGTATCTACAAACTTGACTCTATACTCATAGGTCTCTCCATTAGAGAGATCTGTGTCATTGACTGTGTTTTTGGCTCCTTTTTTGAGAGTAGTATCTGATTTAGAGATATCGTAGAACTTCTCTCCTCTAAGAGGTCTCCTCTTTTGAAGATAATAAAATCCATCTTTGATAGAGCAAAAAGTTACATCATAAGAATTCTCAGATCTAGTTGCAAAAATTGGAACCTGATATGAAGTCAAGTTGAGCTGCGCATTTTCTAGCGGCTTTCTGTGTATCACCTTACTTTCATTTTTGCTTCTGACGATAATTGGATTTCCTGGGGCTCTAGCAAGAGACTTGAAGTCTTCCGATTCTAGGCTTTTTATATTCGTCCACGGGCTAGGAACACCATTGGGCTGATAGATTCTGTACCTGTAGCCTTGATCCTGAACGGCAGCTTGATTTTCTATCTTCAGAGCATTCTTGACATTTTCTAGCTTTAAGCTGAAGCTAGCATAGTCGATAAATCTTCTATTCTGATCCATCAGAGTGACTACAAAGTAGACTGATGGAAGACGACTTATGACACTAGTGCTTAAACGCATATCGTGGTACAATGGATAGAAAGAGGACTCTAATTTTCCTATCTTATAGTTCTGCTTTTTTCCCTGTCCAGTGACGGAATACTCAGAGTATGGAAGCTTGTCCTTCTTGGGTTGCCTATAAGAATCTGGAAGCTCTCTATCAGAAGAGAGCGCAACATCACTACGAACCGTAATGAGATCCCGAGCCGGATGGTCATACCTAAAGCTCACTGGGTCCCGACCATTCAGAATCATTTTTCTGCGGTCCTGCTCTGTTGGCAATCTCTCATCAGCTGTCTTTTGTTTTGGGTCAAAATTTTGAATTTCTTTGTTTGCAACTCTTGAATTTGAAACTTCAACAACGTCGTATTTTTTCTTCTCAATTCTTTTGGCGTCCGTATTAGAAATTAGAGAAGTTATGTCTATGCTGAAAACATGGAGAGGATTTTCTCTAATCTTTGCAGATTCTTCTCTGAGAGTCTGTTCCTCTAATCCTGAATTAGTAAGGTCTGCCTTTCCAGCTGTTCTAACTGGGAGTTTTGCAGAAAAATCATAAGACTTCTCATAGACTTGGATTCCTACTGACACAGCGCCTAAGGATATAGCAGTCTTCAAGTCTATTCCAAAAAGAAGTCTTATAGTTGAGAATTCTCTGCCTATCTTTACAGAATCAACTATCCCCTGTCTTCCAAACTTGAATACATTCTTTATGACATTAGTGCGAGTTCTCATCAGATCACCACAGTAAAGATATTAACAAACTTTGGAATTCCATCTTTGTCATTGAGAACTTTTCCAACAAAGTATAGGGTATTCTTCTTGTTCTTTAGCTTATACGGAACAACATCAAGTTTAGTTAGGTTTCCCTCTTTTTCTTCAAAAAATTGTATTATGAGCTCGCTCTCTTCAGTGTATTTTGATGTAGAGAATTTTGAGAATTCTATTCCTTTCAAAGAATTTAGAATATCATTCTGACCACCCCTCTCGTTTGCTCTATAGTAGTTTCCAAGAGGAACTTTTCCACCATTGACTCCTGTTTGCGTCGGAGGAAGATAAGAAAAATTTGGATTGTTAGAAAACCTTCTATTAGAAAATATTGGATCTATGTCTTCCAAAAAAGTAGTGCTTGGCTCTCCATTGAATGGATTGTAGTAGTCAAACTGATGAGATGTTGATGAAAATTTTAGTCCTCTATCATTAGTTCTAAGCTTTTTGTTTTTTATGAGCTGCAGATTATTGATGGCATCAAGAGAGCTTTTTGATATTACTTCAGCGCCATTTGTAATTCCACTCTGAATTGATCCACTGAGAATTATCTTCTGATCAGGAGTTAGAGTTACCTCATTACCGATAAAAGAGAAAAGCTTTCCATTGTCATCGGTTTCTACTACTATCTGGTCCCATTGAGTTGAAAATGCTTCTAATCCTATGTTTGCGCTGGATTGATCAAGAATTTTCTCATAATTTCCCTCATATACAGCACCGGCATCACTGAATGAAGCGTATTTTATTCTTGCCTCCCCAGTTAAAATCTGCCTTCTCCCATCTGGAGTAAAGATCACGTCCAGTATTCTTGATTTTTGCTCCAGAATTCCTGCCATATCAATCCTCTCTATTAATCTTCATCGAAAAATGGTGTATCAACTCTAGAATAAGGAGACAAATTCCCGCTTACTGGAGTGCCAATGAAGGAGTTTTCCACCACTGGCTTTGGCTGTCCTTTCACGCTACCAAGGTTCAAATCATAGAATTGCGTATACGGAATTCCTTCAAATAGATCTCTAAATTGTCCATAAGAATTTGGGTTGTAATTCGCAGATATGAAAATAGTTGGCTTTGCTTTGGTAGCAGATTGCCCTCTAAAATTATACTTTGCAGGCTCTGATTCGCCGCCTATTTTATCTCTGCTTGGAATTGGAATTCCATTATCTGGTCGATTTCTAAAAGCAGAATTAGGAGATTCATTCATACCATTGAAGTAAAAATCGTAATTTATGAAAGAATCGCTAAATACCGTGTAGAACCTCTTGATGTTTGCGCCACTAGAATTATTTCTTCTTGATCCATCATCAGCTACATACCTATTTGGAAATTTTCCATTCATAATATTAGATCTATATGTTCCAAGCATATAATCTGACTCAATAATATCAAAAGTGTCAAGCTTCTTTTGATCTCCTATATGAGTCACTCCTGGAACAAAAGTAGTCCTGGAAATGCCAGATGGCTTAGAATCCTGGAGATAGTCTCCTATCAGAATCAGTTCAGCCTCTCCTCCCAGGATCCTCAAATATGAAGCTCCTGCATGATGCCAAATTTCTTCTTTTAGAATTGGCTGCGCAGCGGGCACTGATGCAGAAATACCATCTGGTGATCCATCAGTTATGAGAATATCAGGATCCCAGCTATTTCCATAAGCAGGCGCCACATCAGGAGGTGGAGTAACCCCAGCATCCAGGCCAAGAACTAGCTCGTCTTCGGGGAATAGAATATACTCTGACTGAACTTGGATCTCAGCTGGGGTTGGGACAACATAACCAAGAGTTAAAGCTGCAATAGTTTGATCAAAGCTAGAACTAAAAGCTAAAAGAGAAGGACAAGGATCGATAGATGATGCTTCTCCAAAATTTATTAGATCTGTTCTCTGAAGAACACCCTTGGAACCATCTTTGCTTGAAGCAACAATGTTGAAGAAACCTCTACCATCTACCATTAGCGGTATATCCGCATCTAGCGGTTTTTCTTTTCTATTATAGAAGGAGAATCCTGTCCTTCCAACCTCTATATCAAAATTTGGCGAATCGAAAGATTCTAAGAAGTCAGCATCTGAAGGAACAGTATCTGAGTCCATGCTGTACTGAGGCTTATTGACAGCTTTTCTGAAGAATGACTTAGCATATAAATCCTCTCCAGAGTTTGTTATGGAAAATGGCGGAGTTACTGTTCCGCCAAACCAATACTCTCCAAAAAGCGTTGTAACAGGTGGAACTACAGTAGTTTCATTATTCCCAGTCCAAGTTCTTCCTGGATTTGAATTTCTATAAGATCCAGTGTACGGGTATCTATTATAGATTCCTATCCTTTCTGTATCTCCGGGAATCTGCGCTATGCTAGAAGAGTAATTTCCTGTGCTGGTCGTGAGATACATAAGAGTAGGATTCACAAATCCGCCCTTACAATACCCACAATTTAGCTCAACTTCTAGCATCATTTCTCTACTATAGATAGATGATGCTGTAAGATCAGTTAGATTAGCGTTGATAGAGACTGAAGGGGTATGCAGAGGTGAAGAAACTCTTGTAAGCTTTTTTCTTGTGAAGGGGTCAGTTCCACTTACAAATGAGAGAGAATATCCTTTAAGATCTGCCTGTGCAGGAGAACCAGAAATTGGCTTTCTCTCAAGCGCTATAGTGGAGCCAGATCCAAAAATATCATAGAAACCGCTGTTAAAAGAACCTCCAAATGATGCAGAGTTATAGAGACAAACTGATCCGCTGGCTATGAGAAATCTCATAGAGCTGTCTATGTCAGTCTGTGAATCTTTCTCAACAGTGCTATTCTTCTTCCTAATCTGGCGATACAGAAAGAAGACATAGTTGTCCATATCCTTTCTGCCTACTACATCCTTTACCCAATTTGGCTGAGTTCCTGCAGAATATCCGTGAGTGCCGCCTGGATCAATATGCCGCCTATAGAGGCTTGCAGGGACTTTCAGTATCGCTTTTTTGAGAAGGAAAGGTCCATTCAAAATGGAACTTAGTTTTATTGTCTCTTCATCAAAAGCATGGTACTTTGAATCAAATGGAGCGCCAAAGGCAGATGTTGGAGTTCCTATTCTGTCATATCCAAAATTCAGCAAAGACTCTTTGTATGGTGCAAAATATCCAAGCTGTGGACTTGCGGTGAACTGCTTCAGGATTCCTACAGTTCCTGTAACAGTCTGCTTAGAGACATACTTGTCATATACTAAAGAATTCTTATTGACTGGTCCTAAGAAGCTATTGTCTAGAGCAAGATCTCCAGAACCTGTAAAAAAGTTGACTTCTAAACCATTTTTAGCGCTGGAGTAGTCTAGCTGTTTTGTGTTGACACCTTTAGACACAGAGTGATTTTTTCTTTTTTCTATCCAGGCTTTTCTAGATGGAGAATAGTACAGAAAACCTGTTCCAGAAATGCCAGTTGCAGGAGCGGGTGCCACGGTTGAAGCTCCAAGAGCGGAGCTCAAAAAGAGAGAACCATTAGCTGCAGAAAAATTAGAGACTCTGGATGCAAATTCAGAATCGGTTCTTCCCGCATATTGCCTATTGCTAGCGTTATTTTCTGAGCTGATGTTTATTTTTACGATGCAGCTTCCAGTTCCGCTAGGAGTGGAAAAAAAGCTCTTGTCAAATTCATCGTTGAATGGCACTACCGGAAATGAGTCAGATATTTCTTGGACACCAGCGGCAATAAGCTGAGGGTCACCTAGAACAGATATGTCTTGAACTTTCCCATCTGGGCCTTGGTTAGTAGTAAGCCTTATGCTAGGATAGAAATACTGGCTTCCTTCAATAACTCTATTAGCATTGAAAGGAGCTACTTTAGATCCCACTGAAGAATCTTGAAAACCAACATTTGTATTACTGGTTACTTTCAGAGGTTCAGAGATATACCTTCTTGGACTCAGAGACTGAGAAAGTGAAAGCCTATCTCCAAATGCTATAGAGTCAGTTCCATTTTCTTCATCGTTGAAGACATAGCCTGCTGTTGCAGACTTAAATGAAACACCATAGCCAGTCCAGGAATTTGTAGTGCTCTCTATAACTGCTGCAAGCTCTGGGTCGCTTATTTTCTCAGCCGCTATGGTGGAGTCAGTTCTATCAATAAATGCTGCGTTAGTTTCTTCTTGATCTTTTACATAAAGAGTTCTTTCAAGAGTGATCTGATTATCAGAAATATCACCCCACTCTAGATAAGGAGTAATATTTCTCATATTCCCATAAAAATATGACTTTTGTTCAATAGCAAAATTTCCTTCAAAATTCTTGTAATTGAAGTTAGCTAATTCTGCTTTTATTCCTTTTGCCTTTTGCTTTCCTTCAGTTTTTAGAATTGGAGAATCAATTCTTATAGGAATTGGCTCTATAATTCCATTCATGTCGCCTGGATCAAGGAAGTTTTCTATATTGAGAACAACTGGATATTGAGCCTGGATATCCAGGATGGAGACAAAGTTGATAGGATCTAGATTGTCTATTTCTTCAAATGGAGCCCCATCTTTAAAAAGTTTTGGATATCCTAGATCTCGTTGCTCGGCTTGATGATTAGGAGCAACTGTAAATTTGTTCTTTAAGTCCAATCCTTTGACGTCAATTTCAGTCCAATAGGCATTTGCAGATATATTTCTGCCGTCTAGAACTTTAATTGGAGTAGAGTTTGAAAGGATTCTAGGAAGTGCTGATTCAAAAGTGTCTCCAAATGAGACAATTTCTACACCTTGCTTTGCAGCTGCTGCTTCTTTGGATCCAGATATTATACTTGCCAAGGCTATTTCTCCAGAGAAGCTTGGTAATTCTGCCAATCACTCTTGGTCCAGTCATTATTTTCAGGAACTTCTGAATTCCATTCAGAGTCTGTTCTTTCTTTGGGCGTGAGATTGCTAGTAGCCCAATAATACCTTACTCTGCTTCTTTCTAGCATGTGACTCTCTATCACGAAATTAGTTCCTAAAAATTTAGTATTTGCTGGCAGCAGCTGTTCTACGAGAATAGAGATATTCTCTTCAAACCATCTACTAAATAGAAAGATGTTCCTAAAATCTATTTTCGTGTTGAGTCTATTATAATAGATGTCCATCAGGGTTTCTAAATCTTCATAAGTCTCATCATAAAAGTTAGAAACAGAACCTATTGAATTGTCTATGGACTGATAGTCAGAGAACATGCTAATGATGTCCTCATTTAGTCCTTTCACAGCACTAATTTCTATTCCAAATCTTAGGTCGTCTACTGGTTCCTCAGACTTCAAGACTTCATAGACAGGTCCAACTTGACCTCCCCAATTTTCTACACTTTCTTCAGAGCTCCAAGACCTTATTCTAACTTTATTGTCAGAAGATCTTTCGTCAAACTTTGGATTTAAGCTAGAGAAAAAAGTGTCATCTCCATAAATTACAGTCTGCAAAGGAGAAAATCCGCTTCCTGAGAGGTGTAGAAGATTTTTTGAAAAATCAAATATTTCAATATCTCCAATTGAGTCAGAATTTTTATTGATCTGCTCCATTGAAGCATCTATTCTTAGTCTCTCAAAAGAACCAGACTCTGTAGTTACAAAGTTGTAATTTATAGATGGGTCTCTTACGCCAACTGATTCAATGTTTCTAACTCTTTCAAGGAATTCTATTTTTTCAGTTCCTTTTGAGAAGAATCTAATATTAGAAATTTCTCCGGAAAAATTCCCTTCTGAAGATTCTGGAAATGCTCCGCTAGTGAATTGAGACGAAGGAACTACTGTTTCAGTTCCAATCGTGAAAAATGAACCAGAAGAATTGTATGCAGATGAAATAGTAGAAAATACATCGCTTGATTGGCTACAAGTAACACTTGAGCTTACCTCGAATACCGAGTTAATCTCTCCGTTACTAGAGTTTGCTGCTCTCAGAACCCAAGTAGATCTATCTGAAGTTTTTTCTATCCTTCCAAATGAAATGTACCAATCTTTTCCATCATAGAGAGGCACTCCATTTATCCTCATAGAGAATGGATTCGAATTTGAAGTTGAGTTTGCACCATAGAGAGTGATATTAGACATCACGGGATCAGAAGAGCTAGATATTTCTGAAACAATATTGAACAACAAACTCTTGCCAGAAGATCCAGTGGTGTAGAATCTAACAAGTGATTCAGGGTTATTTTTATTTCTAGCTACTGGATATCGATATAGAGATTCCCAAGTCCAAGACCCGCTGGTAAAGAGTCCATCAGATTCTTGGCTAGATCCGTATAAACCAATTGTGCCGACTGGGAGCGGGATGCCTGGCTCTATTCTAGATCCCGACAGATATGGAGACTCTATTTTCCAAGATCCGGTTACAGACAGTCTACTCTTTTCAAGTCTCCTGTTGATTCTTCCTTCTATAAAACCAGAGTAAGCTCCACCATACTCTCTAAGCCTAAGAGAAGTATCAGGATTTATACCATATGCTCTTATTAGGCTCTTGACGGCATAAGATGTTCCTTTGCTTCTTATGATATCAGGGAATGAAGCTACAATCCTTCTCCAGACTGAGGACTGTATCCTTGTGAGGCTTTCAGTTCCAAAACCTGGGTCTGCTCCTATGTTGTCTCCATATGAAAGAGTATCAACATTTGTTGTCGTAAATAGCTTTGGAAGCTCAAATCCTAGGTTTCTAGCCTGATATTGAAGAAAATTGTCTGCAACAGATCCCTGCTTAACATAATCATAAGATTCGAATTTGCTGAAATGGTCAACAAATATTTTCATCTCATCAAATTGCTTTGCCCATATGTAGAGGAGGCTAGAAAGGATCTGAGCAGCACCTAGCTTTGAACCTCTTGGTGTATCTCCTGACTGAGGATATGGATTCTTTATGTTTCCATCTACTGATTCAAATCCTGAATCAATTTGCCCTTCATCGAAATATTGTCTTGGAACAAGCTTTGTTATAAGGTTTGGATTTTTCTCATCGTACAAAGACCCGCTAGATAGAATATCCTGGTTAAAAGAAACTAGATCAGAGAAGTCTGGAAATAGAACTGGATTATACTCTTCTCTTTCAAAAGTTGGAGGAGATCCATCTATTTTTAGACGATTGCTTTGTGAAAAACCTGTCACGGAACTATGAAGACCGTTTCCGCTAGAGTCTAGGATAAAACTGTTTTGCGAATAGCTTCCTGTTGGTTCGTTGAACTTATAAAAGAGCTTCAATTCAGAAGCTGGATATTCTGATGAAGAAACCTTTAGCTTTATTTCGGACTCTGTTCTAGCTTTGTGATAGACTTTGAAATCATCCATAGCGCCTGTAAGTTGCTGTTCAGGCATAAAAACGAATCCAGTGCCTGAATGAGAAGATCCACTTCCTAATAAGAGTTGGCTTCCTCTAGTGTCAAAGCTTGAAAATTCATATACCCTTGAAGAAGAAGCTATCAGATTCCCATCATTATACAGAAATAGTTTGTTTACGCCAGGCTTTCTATTAAATTGAGCGCAGAGATCTAACCAAGATCCTTTTTGAATACTTCCTGAAGTGTAGATAGAAGCGCTTCCTGAAGAAACATAAAAATGAAGATCTGCTTGGCTTGTAGAGGCTGAGCTAGAAACGAACAAAGTATATCCATCAGATCCTGAAAGTCTCTGAAAGATAGCCATATTCTGATTTGTGATAGTTGGAATAAAAATTTTGAACTGAAAAGAAAGAGAGCCAGCACCTGGATCTAGAGCAGGAGATCCGTCCTTGACTCTAGATAGATCGACATTTTCTCCGCCTCTTATATCATTTATCGAAATCTTATTGTTTCCTTGAAACCTGAGATATCCAACATTCTTAGGAAACCTATCATAGATGTGTTTTTCAAATCCTGTAAGAGAATCTTGAAAATCTTTTATCTCACTCTCGGTTCCATCAAATGGAAAGCTGTTTATGATTGTGTCAAAAGCAACATTAATATTGACTTCAGCAGAATTAAAGAAGGTATGATTCTCAAACTTTGACCAGTCAAGAGGGATCTGCTGAGTTGATACTAAACCCTCCCCAGGAGTTGAATCAACTGATCCAGAAAACTTAAATTTCTCTGGAAGATCAGAAGACTTAATCCTCAAATTTCTAGCAGAAATTTTTTGATACGGAGAAGTCAGAGGGCTGCTGAAGACTACCGAATTAGGCGTCTTGAATATTGGCTTCAGCATTAAGACCTCAGTGAGAAGGTGAACCCTTCATCAGAAATGACTCTATTTTCTCCATTGTAATCTATCTTGAATTCAAAGTAGACTTGTCTTCCATACGGAATTGAATCGCTATAGAACTGTAAAAAGTTTCCATTTTGATCTAGAGAAAGTTTTGTCCCCATCGAGTTGTAATCAATATAGACTTGCTTGGTTTGAAGATCAATTACTCTATAGAGTCCGCTTACTGGGACTGGTTTTCTCTCTATCGAAAACTTAGATGACCTGTCTTCTAGAGAAAGATCAAAGAATTTGCATCTTATCAGAACTAATCCTGGAGGAGCTGAAGAGGGGCCAAAGCAATTTACTTTGAGCTTATCATTAGAGAAAACATAAGAATCAGGAGTGTTGTAATTTACTGTTAAGCTTCCACTCTTGAAAACTGTTGTCTCATCTAAAGAAGTCCATATCTCTTCAAAAGTTATTGAACCAGAAGCTCTTACTGCATCTGATAGAGTAACAGATCCTGTAATTGTTGTAGTATCAGATGAAGCAAATATGAATGGCGCCTTATAGACCCCATCAATAAAACCAGATTGCTGATCTTGACTTCCAGTGAAATATCTCGTATAAGATCCAGTAGTAAATCTAACAAGAATGCAACTATCTCCAGCTATAGAAGTTAGAGAGCTTCCAGAAACTAGATTAGTTTTGATTCCACGAACTGTGTTTGTAAGATAAAGATTGCCAGATACATCAAAAACGGCTTGCTCTCTGTCGTCTACTCTAGAATCATCCCAAAAGATTTCTACTCTTGGTCTGAGAATTGGGTTCTTTGCATTTCTAGAGCCAAACCTCTTAACAAAATAAGTTGTATTGTCTGCCTCTTGACTTCCTGAAAAAGAAAGTCTAAAAGAAGGCTGTGGAAGAAGTCCCACTATTGAAGAAGATACAAAATCAGTGATGTCTATATAGAGATCTTCATTGCCATTTATGAATCTCTGGCTTGCTTCGAAGCTTCTTACTCCTAATCCATCATTAAGATTGCCTGATGTGATGTAATCAATATTGCTTGATCCTAGTAAACCTCCCGAGTTTGCTCCTTCCATATTCCAAAGAACGCCAGATGATCTAGATAGAAAATTAGATGCATCTATATGGCTATAGCTTGATACATCTCTTCCAATACCTTCAGAAAAACTTGAACTCAGAGGAAACAAACTTAAAGTAAAATCAGTAGGAGCTGGCTGTCCTCCTATAACTGAAATCATCTTCAAATATGCTTTAAAGTTATTCAAATTCAGTGATGAAGCAGTCAATGCCTGAATTTGCCCCCAATCAAAAGAAATGAGAGCTCTAGAGATTTCAACAGAGCCAGTAATGGCATCAGACTCATCCCATAGCTTGAACAAGTCTATTGTTCCAGCCTGACCGACGTTTCCGGAAACTGCTCTTTTTGTAGAAACAATCTTGTCAGTAATATAAGTGTCAGAAGAAGCTGTAACTACTAAGAACATTTATGAATCCATCACTCAGTGACTACAATTATATCATATTCAGGATATCTGAGTTCAAATATTGATCCAGGCATTGGAACTATCATTCCCTTCTGATTATTCTCTTGAAAATCAAAATAGACGTTAGAGTAATCTCTATCTTCTATAGGGGTGTTTATATTTTGAAATTCTAGCCTTGTGAACGACATAACTCCTGGAGTAGTTATGACTGCATTAATGATGTCAGATGTTTGAATAACTTGATCTATCTGAAAGTTTTTTATATCTAGAAGACTTCTAATTTTTTGTATGACTGTCTTAACTACTTCTAGAGAGTTCGTATCTGGCGCAGGAACAAAACCAACTGTTATTCCGTAGTTGATGATTCTTGCATCTATTACATCTATTGCATCAGATATCAATCGATACTCATTTATGTATTTCTTGATATTTCTTTTTAGAGAATCTGGTGCTGGAGTTAATAGGTTTTCAGAATTTCTACAAAGAACTACTAACTGAGTAGCTAAAGGATTATTTGGGTTTGGTCTAGCTGTTGCTCTAAAAACTCTTCCAAACTTGCTTGGAATAGAGTATATCCTAGCAACTAGATCTGATTTAGTCACTATTCTATTTTGAGCATTTCTAGCAGCTGGAACTACTGCTCTCAGCTCGTCTATAGTTGGCGCTCTGGCTCCACCAGAAGCCTCTGCAGCGTTTCTGACATCTATTGATGCCCTGACGCTGACAGCAAGCGGCTGTGTTGGGCCGCCCTTGAATTCAACTAAGAGTTCTCTTATAGTCTTTATTGAGCCTGCACCAACATTGTGGTCTATTCCGCCCCCAGCACGGTAAGTTACTGTGAGAGTAGTATTGCTAGGAGTAATTCCAAGAGTGTTAGATCTCAATAGCGAGTTGGGATCAAGAGTGAATCTAGGGACTGTTGGCCTTCCATACAGCGGAAGTGAGAGTTTAGATGGGTCTGGAAATATATCTTCGTCGGTTGTTCCTAGATCTCCGCCGCCAAATTGAAGGGTACTGCTTCTAGACTGGAGGTTGACATTCTGAACAAATCTTCTTGGAGCTGGGACTAATTCCAAAATCTGCTCTACGAGGCCTGCATCAGAAGAGTAGTTCTTTGCCCCTATAAAGACAGTGTCCTGTGTGAGAGACTCTACTTCATAATATTGATTTTGATCTGAATCTACTACCGACAGTATCTCACTCACATTTGGATTTGAGAGAGATATGGTTCTAAAAGGAACATAGCTTGAATCTAGAACAAAATTTTCCGTATAAAGCCTTCCAGAAACAGATCTAGTATCTTTCTTTACGATGAATGTAAGTGGTGTGCCAGAATCATCAACCTCTGAGACAACGACTGTTGCAGTCAGATTTCCAAATTGATCTGTCTCAGAAAAATCTAGGTCATCTATTGTGGTGAACGGAATTCCGTTAGATGATTCTACAAGAGATCCCGCCTTTATTACAGGAAGAACATTCTTGTCTGGGACCATTACTCCTCTGTCATTTACAGATGGGACCTCAACATAGAAAGTAAGAGTCGCTGATGATGGAGTTGCTCCTATTATCTTGACTCCAGCATTTCTTATGAGCCTCTCTATATTTTCAACCTCTATTGCCTCGCTCCAGCTCAATTCTTTGAACTGGTGGTCCAAATAATAGGTCATAGTGTCGCCGACTGATGCTGCCATATCAAGCATCAGTCCGCCTACAGAAGCTTCTGAAAAATCCTGTATCTTGTCAGCAAAGAAAGTCCTAGAGTATCTCAGAAGGTCTGCTCTGAGCTCGTTGTATTCCTTTGCTACATAACTTCTTATTGGCTTTTCTCTGCTAGATGCCATTATCCCACCGTGTAGAGAATGACCTCTACTCTTCTTGCGTCTTGGCTCACGACTGGTATTTTATAGGTTATGTTTATTCCAACCTTTGCCAGCTCTCCATTGATGTCAGTTTCATTGATAGGCTCAAAAGTCTCCAGGCTAACAAACGGAAGATACCTCCCGACTGCTGTTCTAATTCTATTTATTGCCTCAGCGTCAGCTTCCTCTGTTCCAAGTTCAAAACAGAGCTCCTTGAGATTTGCTCCAAAGTTATAGTCCATAAGCCTCTCACCTTTATTAGTGAGAAGTAGATTTTTGAGATTATCTCCTATTGTTGCTGGGAGGTCTCTATGCATTTTCAAGAGTCCATCAGAGCCATCTCCAAGCTGAAGAGGGGTTCTTATCCCAATTGGTGGATCAAGACGAACCTGTTGAGATGTCCTCTCATTTACATTCGAAGGAAACTCACCTGATGACTTGAAGCTGTAAACTCTTGGTTGAGCCAAAATATTCTCTCATCAATAAATATTTGGACGAGACAAATTCAAGTTCAATTTTAAGAGCTAAAAGTATTAGAAACAGGATCAATACTCCCAGTAACAGTTATCGACTTCACAAATTTATCTATAGCCACAGAAAGATCCTCAGATAAGTTAGAAATGATCTTATCAGAGCTAGGAGGATTGTTAGAAGTTGAATCGTCCCTTGATCTCTTGAAAGCACTCTCTATTTCTGACTTGAGCTCATCAACTTTTTCTTTAGTAGTTATTACAGCCATTATTCACCAAATATTCTTGAGGACTTCAAGCTAGCTATCTCTGTCTTTCTAGTTTTCATATTCTGTATGAGAGTAGTGGCTGCTGTATTGATCTGCGGAGAAGCTTGTCCATATCCAGGCGTGATATGCGTGAGAAGAGTATCGCAGAAACTTGTCACGTCATCCATAACCTTATTGAGCAAATCCTCAAGCTGCTTATACTTCACATACGGCTGAGAGGATCCTGGAGCATCTGAAGGACCATCGGCAGCTCCTCCATCAGAATCAGACCTTCCTATGTAGATTTTATTTCCAGATATGCATATGCTTCCATCGTCAAGAATAGAAATGCAAGCGTGATCTCCAGAGGCAGTCTTGTCTCCTTCTTTTAGGATGTAGATGCTTCCATTTATTCCGTTGTCTGCATCCTTTCTAGAGACTATTCTTATCTGGTCTGACTTCAGAGCTATCGATGCTGCTGAGACTACTTCAGCTCTAGTGGATGACTCGCCTGGAACTATTGGCTTTTGCTCCTGAATTCCAAGCTTGGTGTCAATCGACGACCCCATAGAGACGTAGATTCTTGAAGCGTCATCCCTAAAGTCAGGATCTCCTTCAGACTTTTTCAGAGCTTGACCATTCTGATTCAGTATTCTCTTGTCTTTGGTGACCTCTGAGAATCTTCTGTTCTTTCTAGTGTTTGGTATAGTTCTGCTTGTTAGAGACTTTGAAATCCAGCGTGCTCTTCCAGCAACGATGTCTATTGTTCCACTTGACTGCAGCGGGCTGCTATAGGCATTACTCTTTGTAGCAATGCTTGGATCATCGCTAGGAGTCCAGGCCCTATCTGTAGTCAGAGATATTAGAGAGTTATTAGAGCCCTGAAGCGTGAGATCGCCTGGTCTCTTGGTATATCTCGGAACGGGCTCGTAGGCGTGTGGGTGCAAGTTTGTCGACTGAACTATAGAGTCGTACTCATTTGGATAGAGCGGATTCTGCTTGAGAGAGATATTTGGAAAATCTTCTGTCGGAGGAAGCTGAGATGGATTTACTATTCCCTCTGCAGAATTTGCTGTACCTGGGGATTGATCCTCTGTTGGCGTTGGCTCGTATATCCTGTCATAATGAGAATAGTTGACATCCTCGTTATAGTCGTCTCCGTGAACCCTTGAAAGCCAGTATCCTATATTTGAAATGCCTTTTGCTCCTCTGTCAAAAAGAATCCAGACCATCTCTCCTACCTTTATTGGCATAGAGAGATGAGATGAAAAAAGAGGGTATGCTAGGCAATAGGAATCGCCAACTTGATCAGCACCTCCTGAAATTCTCCTAACAAGAAGGCAGTTCCTAGGAAGCTTTTCAATAGAGAGGCTGTTTGAAATTTTCTTGAGTCTCTTTGCTGAGATTGAACTAGCTGAATATGAGTCGCAAATAATATTTGTAACTACAGCCTTTTCAAATATGGCTGCAGAAGATGCAGAGATATTTCCATCAACTGCGTCTCTTCTTGCGGCACCGCTGAATCCAACATTATTGATGTTGGAGCTTTTATTAGTCAATTTAGTCTCCGTTAGAAATCTTATCGAAGATTTCGTCTGGGGTCAGCTTAGCCTCTTCGGATGAGGACCTTATGATGTCAGCTAATTTTAGGAGCTGCTCATTTGCCTTGCTCATCCTCTCGAGATACTTCACAAGCACGGCTCCTGATGTATTGTGCTCAATTGCCGTAGAGCCCCATGACTTATAGAGATCAAAGAAAAGCATATATGCATGCTGTCTATCATTCATTGCATTCTGAAAAATTTCCTTCCAGAGAAACTTTCTCTTATCATCAATGCTCTCAATAGAGTCAATAAGATCAGAGAAGTCGTCTATCTTCTTCTTGTCATCAAGAGCTTTATCAAGAGCTTTTTCAATATTTGATTTAGATGCCATTACTTTCTATGCTCCCTTGCAACTTCTCTATAATGACGCCTAATATTAGAAAGAGAAGAAGATACTTCTTTAGAGTTCAGTCCGCTGATGTCTCTTATGTAGAAAAATACTGCTCTCTTGTGGAGGATGTCTATTTCATCAACCGAATCATAAATTGTGATGATTGCCTGCATGCAGCAGACCTCTTTTGGGTCTGTGAGTCGCTTCTTAACATCGCAGAGAACTTCTCTAATTTCTGCTCGAAGTTGAACACTAGACATTGCTTCATCTGGTGATTCTACAACAGAGTGATAGACTATTGCAGACCTGTCTCTTTTAGAGAGATTCTGAAATTGATCAAGCGATACAAGAGAAGTCTTGTTCTTCTTTTCTTTCTTTGAGTGGACTATCAGCCAGTTCCTTGCAACAACATTGAAATAAGAAAAAGCTTTAGTACCGCGTGAAGGATCAAATTTTCTCAAGCTTTCATAGAGATAGCTTACACACTCAGTCTTTACGTCTTCGACGCACTCATTTGCCTGAATGAATTTATAGACATATATTAAGCTCTCAACAAGCTTGTGAAATGCTGGAGAAACTCTTTCGTCAAATATTTCATTTCTCCTATCTTCTCTTGACTCATCCAGAAATTCTTGAATAGCACTTTGAACATCTGGGCCGAAATATGGGTCTTTCTTTGTCTTAGACTTCGAAATCTTCTTTCTACCTTCAATATATGACATGAGTCGCTATTCCTTTTTGTCAGATTGAGCTTCTTCAATTTCTTCAACCCGACTAACTATGTAGGCGACTTTAAGTATTGCATCTCTAGAAGCTTTAATATCTTCTTGAACCTTTCTAATTTCTGGGGAGTCGTAAAAAAGAGGTATCTTCAAGACCTTATCGATAGAATCTTGCCTCTCATCGAGTGCTTCAATACAGTCTTCAATCGAATCTTCTAAGTTGATGAGAATCTTTCCCCACTTGTAGAGATAGTAAGAGCCTGCAAATAGAAAAAATGTCTCAAAGAAAATTACTGAAGAGAGGAATAA
>Ga0214921_10001361_pt1 | contig 42158 bp, 45 predicted proteins | sample LL1505_MetaG_FD_177992 | JGI IMG/M metagenome (GOLD analysis project Ga0214921, IMG submission 177992) | Freshwater microbial communities from Lake Lanier, Atlanta, Georgia, United States - LL-1505 | ecosystem: Environmental > Aquatic > Freshwater > Lake | place: USA: Georgia | collected...
CTCCTTCATACCTCCATAACTTATCTTCACACTCTCCTCTATAATATTTATATATCCATTCCACTCCTCTCTTATACTCCTCGACTTCTAACACTTTCATACGCCTTTTATACCTTTTACACCATCCATCATCTTTGACATTTATATATTTTTCATTCATTCTATATATTATCGGAGCGTTATTCACCAACTCTTCCTCTTTCCACTGTCTTTTTTCCATTCGGTCCCTCTCGTTCGACTCCCATATAAGAGCCTCTCTCTCCCGTGTCGCCAACCTTGCCAACCATTTATCCATATTCTTCCAATCAATTTCACCTCGGTCGTCAATCAACTTCACTTTCTCCTCTCTGTATGCCGTCAATATCATATCGATTCCTCTTGTTCTTATATTTAATGCCACTACCCCCGGCAAAAAATCGTTCCCCAGAAAAAAACACATCAATATATACTCTCTTACATCAATACCGACCACTTCCCGTTTTATCCCTTTCACCAACTCTTTTACATTCAAAATGACTAGCCCCTCTGACATCTCTCGATACACATAGATATTCTCCGTCAGTTCCACATGCAAAAGCCCTAGCATGATTAAATCCGCATCCATTCCATATACCACTACCGAGTCTGTTATCCCCCCTTTCTCTCGCAGATATTGAAACATCTTGTGTTCTCCCTCCCCGTCTTCGTCCGCACAAGAACACACGACCTTACATGCAAATGTCCCCGCACTCTTCTCAAAATATTCATAGACTACTCGCGACAACTTTTCCATAAAATCCGTCCCGGGTGTTATATTGTTGGTATCCCAGATATTCGTCGCGTCATAAAAAAAACGTGTCTTGTATCTGCGAGTTCGCTGTTGCAACATTTTAGCAAAAGGAGCAACTCCGTCAAACGTGACATATGCATATTTTTCTGGTGAAATATCTATGATATATCTACATATCCTTTCTATGGTCTGCCCTATGATTTTATCCTCCAAGTCCGTTAGGTCGAAAGCCTCTTTCATATGTTGTTCTTTTAATGCATGATATACATCATATATGATAGAGTTGCAATCCATTAAAAGACCTTGCACTCTATCCAACTTCTTCTGTATAATATTAGAATATTTCCTAATAATATAAGAAAAATAACTCGGTATGCCCATTAAATAATGTACTGTTAAAATATCTATATTATTTACAAATTATTATGAATACAATGTATATAGAATGGAATTAAATATCATTTCCTTATTGTATTTGTTTTTCCGTTTAGCACCATTCATTATTGTATGCTATTTTTCACTGGCTTCTCTATTTAATCAGGATATGAAGGGGCTCATTTATTTGGTGGGATTATTGTTCGCATGTTTTTGCACCTTTTTGGTAGGTCAATCATTCTCTTTTGAAACCGAAGGTGAAAAAGCGAACATATGCAGTTTAATAACGGTTGGCAACGTGGGGTCGTTCTCGAAACTCCCGTTAGGTGTCACAGTATTAGGATACACGTTTTTTTACCTCGTCCATATCATCGTTTCTAAAAATCTGAGTGCGTTTAATATACCTACACTCGTATTTTTCCCACTGTTAATACTTGCCGATATTATTTGGAACATAATGAACAACTGCTATAACATCGGTGGCATAATCGTTTCGTTAATCGTAGGCAGTATAGTAGGTGTAATCTGGGCGGGTGTCATCGCGAAAATGAATAACCCCTCTCTCCTATTTTTAAACATCGGTTCGGGTCAAACCGCATGTCAACGACCATCCAAACAGCTCTTTAAATGCACGTTTCCTGAACAAAAGACTGATTAATAAATGGAGAATAATGCACTATGGATGAAACGATTGTATGTTATCATTGAACCATTGTTTTAATATCCCAATCAACCGGTTGCGTAAAAAATCGCTGGCACTCATCTTTGGATTTCCCGATTTTTCCGAATAATGACCCATAAAATTAATTATGATATTATTAGTAATTGCTAAAGAGTATTTGCTATGCACTTCTTCCCATGGAAACATCGGATACCCCTTTCGTTCATTCACCGAATTATGAAAGTGATAAAGCAATCTCTGAAAATCCTCCTTTGTTTGTATCGTATTAAAATTAATGGCATTCAAATATTCCTTTGCATGGTCCGCACATATAGGACACGGCAGGTTTACACATATCGAATAAATGTTGTTTAGTAGGTCCTGTCGAACGCGCAAAAACTCGGCGTCTTTGATTTTCACAGAAAGGGTGTGAAATAAATACCACGTGGGTTCTCCCCATTTCACTTTATTCACAACCGGTGCGGACACCGGTACGTTCTCTACGACAGGTGTCATAACACGACGCGTGTGCATGCTCATGGCATATTGTTGTTTGTTTTTTAGATTCGTGTTTGCACGGCTCTGAGGACTAAAAAAATTCATGTTCATTGTATAAGGTATATAAATACTTTATACAATAAGATAAATAAAAAAAACTAAATATAAACTATAAGATTAGAACGAATGGAATCAAAAGAACATACGATTCAGTGTGTAAAAGAGTGGGTAAAACTCGACAACGACATTCGCGCATTACAATCTGAAATCAATTCGAGAAAAAAACGGAGAACTCAGATGTCGACCCAGTTAATGAAAACGATGAAAGAGACAAACACGGACTGTTTTGAACTGAAAAACGGGGTATTATTATATTCGGTTAAAAACGTGAAAAAACCGATTACGAAAAAGGTTCTCTTCGACATTTTAAATAAGTATTATAATGGCGACTTTATGAAAGCGAGCGAACTGAACGACTTTATATTAGAGAACCGCGAAGAAATCACAAAGGAGTCACTTGTTTATACCGAGAGCAGTTGAAGCACATTTTTTCCGCTCGGTTCGACATGACATTTAGCGATGATTTTAGGGTTCTCGACGGCGTTTAAAATATGCTCTGTTTTATAGACGTTTTTGTATTCGTCTACATAATAAATGATTCCATTGATGTCGGTCGCGACGACCTCAATGTTTTTATGGGTGTTTACGTCATTACAGAACTTGCCATGTGGTACGCTTTTGGTGTGTGTACCGCAATATTCGCTCCCGTCTTTTCTGCGACGGGTGCATCTTTCATTCGTCGACTTCATCGCATTACACCGGTTCTCGATGGGAATGGTATTTTGAACGCGCCGCCTCTTTGAAAAATCGTCCTTTGAAAACGTTATACGCCGATATTCGTAGATGTATTCCAACAGGTCATTGACCTTATCCTTTTCTTGTAACTCGAGTTCAGTCACTTTTTTCTTGAGGTCATCCTTGAATCCAATGATATAGGTTTCAAGTTGAGCGTTTATTTTTTTATCCATATGATATAGTTATACTGGAATTGGGTTTACTTCAATTTTATATATATTAAAAAAATATATATAAAGACGAATACAAAGGGTTCATTTTAATCTCTGATTCTCATTCCGTTTTGTTAATGCATACTGACCACATGGTCCACAATGGTCTTCGTTCGACAAATCTATCTTTTGGTTTAATTGTGTATTGTTATGTTCGATTCGCCATCTACCCATGGGTCTGGCTAACTTTTTTAAGAAGAATGGTTTCAAAAAAGCAGATATGTATTGAATCATATACCATTATAACCATGAATTATTTATACACTTTCGTGAATACTAAAAGAATGAGAATATTTTTTCGAAGATTTCGGCACCTGTCATACAGATGTCTCGTAAATGTTGCTTTAAAATGGTTTTTTCCGTGGGCTCTTTGTATGCGACGCGGACCGTGCTTTCGGTATCATGTGGATGAAACTTTTTATATCCACAGAAGGAGAGGTTCTCTTCCCCCATATAATATTTTGCATAAAGGATGTATTCAATCACTTTTCCCAAGGTGTAATCTTCGTCGATGAGAACCACATCATACGAGTTTTCGACCGTGGTAAGGCTCGTCTTGATAGGGACAATATCGCTCTCCAGATTCTTGTGCATTTCTAACAATCGAGTTCTCAATATATTACATGCCTTTTTCACGAGGTCGCGGTTTTCAAATACACCGATGGTCTGTATTTGAAAATCGTAACTGTCTGGCTTATAATGTCGCTGTGCGTCCAAAAGGTAGAAATTACGTTTCTGATATTCTATCTCATCCTTCGGCGTGTCTTCTTCGACCAATCGGTGCTGTATCTGACTCCAGACCTCGTCGGCTTTCTCGCGGTCCGGTGTGTATCCATATGTGCATTTTGAAACGACATTATACATCCCATCCATCTTCGCTGTGCCAATCATAAACCTACAGGTCAGCTTTATCTGTTCGCCTGGTATGGAATCCCCGATTTTCGGTCTCAAACGGACGAAATCGATATAGTCGTGACTCAGTGGGTCCGGTGGGAATATCGTGCGGACTTCCTCCCGGGCCATAAACTTGCCAGATTCTTTATGCTGGATTTTAAAGTGTTCGGTCGTAATCATTTGTATGGTGTCCGTATCATTCTTTTCATCGATGACTAATATATATTCTCCGGGGAATGTCCCCATCTCTTTCGCATCGGCGATATGGACGGGGATACACCCCAACCGCTGTTTTACAATTTCATTATGCAGTCGACCAGTATTGACCTCTATTTTGCATGGCTCGTCGTCCGGGTGATGCGTGGTGTCTAAAACGACCGTCGGAATATCGTTCAATATCGTTCTGCGAATGGAGTTTGCCAGACTGACATTTATCCCCGAAATCGTAAACTGATAAAGGTCGCGGTGTTCGGAGGCGTGGTTTAATACTGGATTCATTATATTATACTATACTAATCATTTATATATAAATACTTTCATTCAATTTTATGTGAAGGCGATTTTCGTCCATTTGTATCTCTTAAAATCGTATACATGGGGCTCCCATTTTTTGTATTTCGGGTGTTTTTTTACGTGCCGTTTTACAGAGAATGTTCGACCGCACGCCGCACCGAACCTCGCATAAAACGCCATTTCCTTCGCCATATCGGCGTTTATAATCTTACAATCCGTGCATCCTCTCATGGCGTAAGACCCCTGTTTTAAATGGCCGTCGGACTCGGCGTGAACACATACGGCGAGACGGTTTCGCACGTCAGTTTTTGTCAAAGGATTGTAGTGGTCGCTGAGAACCTTTTTCGCGGTTTCGATATTGATTCTTCCGAAATATTCGCCGTATAACAGCTGGTTCAATCTTACGTTTCTCGACCCCGTCGACGCCGTAATGTCGTTCCATTTGTCATCCTTTGTTTCGTATGTTCTCAAATCGAAATCTAAAGTAGAGTTCATTCCATAATAAATGCCGTTGCCCGTTTTTTGAATGTTCGTCCTTGTTAACCCCAACTCGCACAACATGATTTCATTGGTATTTACATCACCGAACAACCACGAACATGCATAATCCCCGGCATTGTTTTTTTGCATGATTTCGGCGTATTCGTCGAGGGTAGTCGCATACTGCATCGCTCTGCGTATCCTGCAGAAAAACGGATATCCAAACTGGGGCTCATAGTTTGTTCCCCAAATGGTCGTTTCACATCCGACGATTCCCGAACTGCATACGAACCAATCTGTGACCGATGCCACATATCCGGCGGCGGTCTGCATGATAAATGGCATACCCTTGTGCGGAATGACATACATTATAATATTCGAAAGCTGACCTTCGATAAAATCGGTGTGTGTCGTATGTCCCATTACGATTTTCCCGTCTTCCGTGGCAGACCCAGTCGCAATAAATGCGCTACACCTGCCCGGGTGTATCTCTTCTTTGGTACGACGGCCGGGAATATACTGCGATTGTATCGACATATGCGAGTTCCATGCAATCAAAAAATCGAGGGTCACATGGACGTTTCGTGCGTTCGCACCGGCGACGATGCCTTCCATCTCTTCGTAAATCTCCGGGAAATGTTTTATTACGACCGGTTTTATATGTTTATTCGAATACGCAATATAGTCTTCAATCGTGTGATCGATTTTCTCGCGTATCAAAAAGGGGTAAGCCTCCATCGTTCTTGCCAATTCTTCGTACAATAAAAACCCGTGAGCGAACCCACGGTCATATGGAGATCCGTGGATACAAACGGACTTCCATCCCTCTTTGATTTCGACGACATGGCCGTTTACCCTTACTGGTAGTTCTCTCCGCTTTCTAGTAAGGGCGGAGTATATACCCTTTCGATGTTTAGACCATGTTTTCATATACATTATGAAAACATTAGATTAGACCTCTCACATTACATTATAAACATGGACGAAATCATGATAAAAAATAAAATAAAAGGCAAAAACACAAGAAGCCAAGAGAACCATTCGGCACCCGCACCGCAGATGAGGTTTAATATCCACGTCCAGAATATAATATATACGATTTTTAAAAGGAAAATAATGTATACACTGGATACATCACATTCGTAATATCCTAAACAATATACATCGCGATGACCGTAATTTTGTATACTCATCAACACAATTGCAAACATAGATATCACTAAATAAAACATTGCAGGGGGACATAAGTTGGTTAAACCTTTGATTGCCATTATATAATTATAAAATATAATATTATTATATAAATGGTCGCTCCTGAAAATTAGACATGCTCGGATTCATGCTCGCATTTCCAGCACCAGACAATATATTTGACCCAATGAAACTCCCAGATAATGACCCCGTAGAAAAAGCGATTCCGTCCGTATACGCAGGAGAGTTTACGTTTCCTCCACGCATCTTTCTCGATTTCCTTCGTTTTATTTTGCGATGGGTCGACCTACGTTTATGAGAACGCTTTTTTTTTGATGTTTTGGATTTACGCATTTTTCTCTTCCCCCCGTTTATATTTCGATTCATACGAACCGATTCTTGAAATCGTTGTGGGTCATTCGACATATCTGCCAAAGGAGGGATACCTCCACCCCCCGTAATCTTACTGTTACATCCGCAATCTCCGCCGTCGATTTTATTCATATATAGTATAGAAACATATTATTCAATGTCAACGTGTGTCAAGAAATGACGGCGACAACACATATTCAATATAAATAATTCGTCTAAAACCTCTCCTTCGGCCGATTTTTCAATGTGGTCTTTCGTCAGATAAACCACCCTTTCCACCACCAACCCTTTCGAAAGTTTTCGCTTGCGAACCTCTTGTAAATAATGGCGGTATTTGTTTGCAATCACATTTCCGCAAGTAAAACATTTTACAGGAATAATCATTTTATATATAATTATCAATCATTTATTTATGTGTGAATCAATTTTATATTACAATTTATTTTTACAGGTCCGGGGTCGGATAAGAATATCGAGAACACATCGTATCTATGCAAAATATAATTGCAGTAAATACACATATAATTTCCAACGTCAGTATATACTAAATATATAATGAATGCTATATATTTACTTTTAACTCTTATCTTATTGATATCTCTGTTTTTAGCGAGTCAACTCTATGTTGAACCATTCATAAACGCTCAGTTGTTCTCACAAATTGAAAATGAAAGAAAGAAATATCCAACGAATCCGCCAGGCGGTTTAGATACCACCTATAAAAAATATTACGATTCGAGTCACGAGTTTCCGACCTATCATTCCGACCCCGAAAAAAACAACTCGACCAGCACCAATAATTTAGAGTTTGGATATGTATGGGTTCAAAATGCAGAAGGAAACCTGGTCGCAACCAAACTGGATGTCATACAAAACAAAACGCAGTATTACCCGTTTGGCTCGAGTACGCCTAACCCACCTCCGTTCGTCCCGAATTATGAAGAATCCGTTTGGTTGAGCCGGAAGTCAAACCCGCGGACTGAAACCAAAGAGTGGATTTATTCCTCATTGCTTCCATACAATGAAGCTACGGGAAGAGGTCTGGGAAGGGGTGAAGTAGGGCCCATGAACCCTTACACCTATAAACCGTTTAATATGAATAAAATTGACCCCGCCAACCTCTGTAGTGCAACCGAAGGGTCTATCATAAACCGCGAGTTTGAATGTAGCAAACTGAATCAAAATGAATGCCATGAGTCAGAGTGCTGTACTTCTTTAGGGGAGAGACAATGTGTACCGAATCTGTCATATAAACCAACATAAAATTGATTTCATTTTCTAAATTGATGTTAGATGCAATTATACGACCATGACATCGAACTCTATCTTCTCCACCTCTTTTATCAAACATCAAGGCGTCTGTCCTCTCACCTTCGAAGACCTCGGGTTCAATCCTGCCGAGTTCGGCGTGGTTGTAAACAAGGTCACCGAAATGGAAATGGATAAAACTCCGACACTCTTATCCATCACCATCGACAATTCGGGGTCCATGCAGTACGACCGTAAAATGCACCATGTAATACAAACGGTTACAAATCTGATTCATACCATCGTGAAAAAGCGGATGCCGGTATCCATTCTCATAAATGCGTTTAATGACACCTTTGAACCCATTGTCGAACTCACGGACGTGATCCCAGAAACCACAGATGAAATCCTCACGAAACTAAAGGGCGTCCTCGCCGGTGGGTCCACAGATATAGAATGCGCGATTACACACTCTCAACAAAGAATCGAACCATACCTCTCCATATTCGCGAAAATCCATCATTTCTTCTTAACCGACGGTCATCCCAATATGGGCGAAGTGAATCATTCCAAACTCGCCGAACTCGTCAGCAGTGAATATCCAACCACTTTCATAGGCTACGGGGACGACCACAACTATCAGCTATTGACTGAATGCTCGAAAAAACACGACGACAGTAGTTATCAGCTGGTCGACGATTATCGACACATTGGAATATTATGCGGAGAACTATTACACACCATATGTTACCCGGCATTAACCGGAGTGACTCTACATATTCTATACGACATCGATAGCAGTCTCTTTGTTTTCGACGAGAAAGCACATACCTTCGTAAATGCGATAAATTTAGGCACGTTCATTTCCGGCAAAGAATACCGGACCCCTGCAAACCTCTTCGAAAGAAACGTCGCCTGTATCATTCATACCTCGGGCATTCTACCTGGTTCCACCAAAGAAACAGTAGATACGGAACTGCATGTGATAAAGACGTCTTCCAATTCCGATACGCAGACCGCCGACTTGACAAGCGATATCTTTAGATTTGCAGTGAACCGGGCAATGTATCATACGCGAACGAACGGAATCGATGCAAACGGTTCACATCTCAAACAGCTCTATAAAAAAATACGCGTATATGCCAGACAACGTGGGCTGTTAGATACCACCTTTTATAAACTGTTGTTCGACGACCTATATGCGTCATATTCGTCGGAGTTTGACAACATGTATCTCCATGCCCGAATTATCAGCAACGGCAGGAATCAAAGTTTTCGTTCGTCGTCGAATGGAAGAGACTATTCACATGGAAGGGGGGGACTACGCAGACAGGTTGCAGGAGAATACGACACGTTTGATTCAATGTTGAGAGAGAATGCGGTAGACACCCAATACGAGTTTGACGACGACGAATCCGCGACCCCTCCCGACGACAACGACGAATCCGCGACCCCTCCCGACGACAACGACGAATCTGCAGATGAAGACGACATCGAGAGTTATATCCCAGCCAACGTTCAAAACGACACAAACAATACACAGACGATGTGTGACGTTATCCGCGACGTTTCTATGTCGTAAGTTTGTATCCACGCGTCGTCTTTCGTTTTACGAAGGCAACATTCGCCTCGTGTATTTTATCATGACATTTCTCGCATAATGCCGCCAGGTTCCCCGCGTGATTTTTATGAAACGCGTCGATAAACCCTTTCTCATCTGCAAGACGTTGAGGAGACAGATGATGTATTTCTTGAGAGATTTCAGTTTCACACAGTTCGCATCTCCCGCGAATTTTTTTTGGATTGTAATTCGCCGGTTTAAACGCGAGTTCGCCCGTTTGGTCTGTGAAATACTTGTTTCGGAAGAGATAGGCGCGTTCCATAAACGCGTTCTCCATATAAAGAGATTTACACACTTCTAAACCATACATGCGAGAACCCTGTCCGTCTTTCAAAACACGGTCGTATACGAGCCCCTTTATTTCAGGGTCATAATGCACCGTCATGTGTTTTATACCCAGTCCAGAGAGCCCTCGAACTTCCTCGTATTTTGTGATTTCGTGAAAATGGGTGGCGAAAAGGAAAGTCGCGCGTTTCTCGTGCAGTTCAATGAGTCCCGTGGAAAAAATCGACATGGCACTCTCCGTTTCCGTACCCGAACACAGCTCGTCTCCGAGAACCAGACTGTTCTCATCCGCCATCTTTAGAATGATGCGGAGTTCGGACATTTCGACGGCGAACGTAGAGAGCCCCTTAAAAATATTGTCGTTCCCTAAAATACGCGAAAAAATAGCGGTGTAGGGTTTATATGCGAACGACGCACACGGTACATACATCCCACACTGCGCCATAATGACACAGATTCCTACGGCGCGAATCAAACTGGTTTTACCTACCGCGTTTGTTCCAAAAATGAGTATACCAGATGGTGTATCCCGGTCCACGGCGAGCCTTAAGTCATTTTTCACATAGATTTCATTCTGTTGTATGTGTTCTATGAGAACGTGCCTCAATCCGACGGCATCAAAGAACGACTGTGGGGCATCTGAATGTATCACCGGTTTACAATAACAGTATTCCTTGGCGACATAAGTTTTTGACTGTAAAACATCCAGTTTCCCTATCCATCGAATGATGGATGTCAATGTTTTATAATGGTCGGTTTCAAACGTTCTCAGAAACATTGCAAACGTTTGCGCGATTTCTTCGGATATCCGTTCTTTCAGCGACAACAGTTTTCGGGTAATGTTCGTCAACTGCGGGAAATCGATTTCGTCGTTCGACGCAGAAGCTTTGACGAAACGGATATCTTTCACTTGGACTATCAAATCCTCTGTGAATGTGACTGAATCCGGCTTCAATCCTGCGAGAACCCGTTTCAACAGTTCTCCGCGTTTTTTGGTGATTTGAAGGCTGGACCCCGATTTATCCGTCTCATGGATTTTGATAAAATCCTCTTTTTTGTCTCCCGACTGCATGAGCTGGTTCAACCCTTTTTTAACCATATGGAATAAAGAAAGGTTGTGGTTATACTCATCGACCAGACCATCCAATGCGGGGCGAATCCCACGTTGAACGATGTTTTCAGGGAAAACGGTAACAGAATCGAGTCCCTTGCATTTTTCAATGATGAAAAACGACTGAATGCTGTCGATAACCTCCCGGGTCTGAAGAGCAATGTTCTCCTCTGAAAGAGCCAGATATCGCATAATTGCCGGGTCTGAAAAAATGGCGTCGTCGGAAATGAGTCCGTCTATTGTGTCTAGACTTTCAAATAAATGAAACAGCGAATGTGGATATATTTTGCGTGCAATGATTTGGCGACCTATTTTTTCGAGGTCCTTTATTTTAGACAGTTGTTTTCGAATGTGCAAAATGTCGTATTTCAACAGTTCCTCTGTGATGTCATATTCTTGGTTTAACCAGTCACAGTCAAATACGGGGTTTGTCACCTGCATTTGAAAAACGCGTTTTCCAATCGAAGTGCAACAACGGTTCAATAGCGTGAGGACCGAAGAGTGTCTCCCCGATTTTTTCCCGTCGGTCGTTTGGTCGTCGATGATATTCAACTGTTTCAGTGTATGGTTTGCAAGAACCAGTCGGTTGCTCGTGTTTTGAAAGGAGGGGATAGAAATCCGTTTTACGAGGTTCGGGTTATGTTCTTGTAAGAAATGAAGGAGATAACAGAACGCCTGGGTTGCAATAGAATAGGTCGAGAACTCTCTGCATACATAGAGTGATTCTTCTCCGAAAAACGTGGATAGTATATGGGTCACATACTTCTGTTTTAAACAGTTCTCTACTGCCTCTATTTTTACGGCGTTCGTTTCAGTTTCAAGAATGATTTTGTGAATCATCGCGGTTTTTAATCCAGAGAACTGGATGATTTGGTCGGTCTGTTTCTCCGTCAAATGGGAGATGACAATGACTTCGCTCGGCAAAATAATCGAGAGATATCGCTCCATTTCATCGAACGTGGTAGGATTCATTATAAAATCGGTCTGATATTCAAACATCGTGGATTCACCTGTGAATATATGAGAACTTGCCATTCCACATATAAACTGGGGAGAACCCAAAGGCGATGCGGAATACCGGTGCAACCAGATGCAAACCGTATGGTTCGATAGCATGTGAGAACTGTCTGTATCATATGACAGATATGTTCCTGGAGAATAGATGCCATACAGTTCGCGTTTTATATCTTTAGGATTCGTGGCATTCTGAGTGTATACGACAGCTGTATAATGATTGGCCGTCGCGATTTTAATATACTTATCCAGCGAATAGTCACGGAACCCCGCCATGAGAACCGTCCCGTCTATCGTGTCAATCTCTTTGGCCGACATGTTTAACTGGGCGAACTGGGTGAAATCCTCTATGCGACTGTGTAAAATGTCGCCTTCGCGCGTCTGTATTCCATACATTTCGAAAAAAGCGCCGACCTGATAAAATAGAATGGTTTGTTCTCCATATTTCATCGCATACTCCTTTGTGATATTAAAATATTGTATGTGAATGGACTCTTGACTTTTAGACATCTACCTATATTAGTTAAAATCTGTTTATATTATATATAAATGCCTTATTTCGTTGCAGTTAAAGACATGTATGAAAACAAGGAAGATTGGATCACCTTTGTAAAACACCTGTTGAAAAATATAATCGAACAGTGTCATGAAAAGGTAATTGTAACGTTTTGGGATATGAAAGACACCAACATTCATGCGAAACAGAAATACGCCTACACCAATTATGCAAAGTATAAAATCGTAAATTATGAGTATATTTGCAGGGAAAACGTGAACCCGAATCATTATATGGGAACATACGGGATAGATAAACCATATGAGTTTAACGACGAGAACTTGGAGGATATCAAAGGTCTATCTGAGTATATCCAAGACACATTTGGACGCCGTTCTCACATATATATACATTTGACTTGTGGAAACTATTTAGACAGTATTAAAATGAATGGTCTGTACGGAGAAGACAACCGGAAAAAACCAGTTACGTTTCATCAGGAACGAAGTCGTATAAGAAGTGTCGTGCAGGTTAAGAGTCGCAACTCCAAGACTCGGAGTCGAAAATCCCAGAGTCGGTCTCATATCCAGAGAACAAAGTCCCATACCCGGAGACGCAGTAGGTATCGATAATTCAATTCATTCAAACATATATAAACACATTTTTTGAAAATAGTTATCATGCAATTGCGTCCCAAAGAAATCAGTATTACCGTATGCGACGACTGGCTTCCATACGAAGAACCATTACACGATACTGAAAAGAGAATATATCGGAAAAAATGCGTCTATTATGTCTCGTGTATAATGACAGTGTTATTCGTGTCTGTTATATTTTATTGGAGCTATTTAATCATTATCACGGATATTGCGGATACCCTCCACTGATTCCCACCTATAAAATTGAAATCCTTTTTATGAAACGAAGGAGAGACAACTGTCTAGCGACAATAAAGCAAATAACGATATGAATCCATTTGACGAAAATAACGATATGAATCCATTTGACGAATATAACGATATGAATCCATTTGACTTCACCGACATGGAGTACGAGGTCAACGACGACGAGCTCGAGTTTAGTATACGCCGTGTTATCCCACAACCACCTCCCAGACCCTCCTTTATACTTCCAAATCATATAGTTGTGAATCCAGAAACGACACAGCAACATACGATTGAAGAGGTCCATGCATTGATTGAGAATGTTTTGCAAGACCAAGATGCAACGGTCCAGTTCGACTCATTCGATTTCGAATGGTCTCGCAGAAGAGGAGGCGACGAAGCACGCGTCCGTGTATTTGACGCATACACTCCGGAGACGGAGTTTAAATATATCATCGAGGTCCAGAGGTATTCAGGTACGAACGAAGAGTATTATAGGATATTTCACAAGTTACAGGATACATTCTCCCAATTAGGTTAATTGCATTTGTAATCGTAATTAGAATATGATATACCAAGCCTAAAGGCATCCTACGTTTTGATATCGAACTAGCTAGAATACTCGATAGATTCGCACTTATTCCGTAGTATCATGAATAAAATTATATAACAAGTTCTCTGGGTTATGATTCTGTATCTCTCCACATAACAACGACACCGTTTCGTACATCTTTCTTAAAACATCATTGGGGGTATTCGTTCCGACCTTAATAAGCCCTTTTTTTATGAGAAACCTGCGAACGTCTTTTATCGGAGTCTGTTTCAACAGTTGACTCTGTGTCGTAACACGGTTTCGAATCGTTTTATTCGATATTAAAACACCGACAACCGATTTATTTCGTCCTACATGATAGGTTCGTTTAAATATCTTTTTTCGTTTCAGATATTTAATGCGTTTTTGTTTTTCCGGTTTAACCCCGTGTATTTTCTCCATTTTTTGTATTATTTCTGTATTTTGAAGAAGAGGAGGAGAAGGAGGAGGAGGAACACGAACCGGATTTGACCCGTTCTTTCGCGTATAATTTCGCCAGGTAGGAAGGGTACCGTTTTTGAGACATCCGTATTTCGGCGTATCAAGAGTCGTAAAAGGTTCAACATAGGGTTCTGTATCAACGTTCGCGTGATGTTCGTTCGGGAACGGGTCTTCGAGAATCGGCGGGTCCTCATGGGACAGGACCGAAGATGTCCTATTTTTGAAAGTGATGTTATGAGGGACCACGGCAGACGGTTTCGGCCGCTCCTCTATTTTAGAAGAAAGCGACGAAAAGAACTCGACCGTTTCATCAAAATCCTTGTTAAACTCCTTTTCATAGGGTGCGTCGGCCTCTTTCGTCGGCTTCTTTTTCGTATCAAAGAGTTCGCGGTAGGATTCCTGCTGTTTTTCTCGAATCATTTTGAGAACATTCTTTCGCAATGTTTTCTGTTTTTGAGATTTGATTGTATTCTTCATCTGTATTTTTGGATGGTCCGCCGGCTTTTTCTTACGAGATACATTCGATACTTTAAACAGTTCGGGGTTTATTTGTATGGTTTTCCTTTCAGACATCTAGATATTAGATAAAGTGAAAATAAATCATCATGGGAAACCCATTTGAACCATTTGAAAAAAATTACCTAAATTGAAAACAATCTAAAAAATTGATTCATTTATAAATAGTATCCCTTGTCACAAATATAACCATGTCAACCAAAATCGAATCATTCCCTGTAGAACATACATATGTCAATCACGGACAATCATTGTTGTCTCATCTAGGCACATACGTCCAAGAACCCTTTGACATTATCGAATCCTATTTCGAAGGCCAACATCTCGAGAGGTTAGTGAGACACCAGCTCGAATCCTATGACAACTTTATCATACACCAGTTGCCGAAAACCATCGAAATGTTTAATCCGGTGAAAGTGCATTCCGAACACGACTTTATTCCCGAACACAACATGCATACTTTAGAAGTCGTGATACGTTTCGAAAGTTTTAAATTGTATCCACCGCAAATCCATGAGAACAATGGCGCCACAAAGATGATGTTGCCACAAGAAGCACGGTTGCGAAACTTTACCTATGCATCCACCATGACCCTGGATATTCGTATAGACTATATTATCCGCTCACCGAACGAAGAAGAACCGCGCATCATCAGCAAGTTTCTCCCGAAAATAAACATTGGAAAGATGCCGATTATGGTAAAATCGTCGGTCTGCGTTTTGAAACAAAACAGTAACATCGAACCCATTCATACCGGGGAATGTTACATGGATTGTGGCGGATATTTCATTATCAAGGGTTCTGAAAAAACGGTGCTGGGTCAAGAGAGAGCCGCCGAGAACCGCGTCTATTGTTTTGACGGAAAAAACACGACGAAATGGTCCTATTATGCGGAAATCAAATCCGTCCCTGATTTTAAATGCATTTCCCCGAAACAGATTGAGATGATGATTGCGTCTAAAAACAACGGGTTTGGTTACGGAATATATATTACGATACAACGTATAAAACAGCCCATCGAACTCGTCGTTATATTCCGCGCGTTAGGAGTCCTATCCGACCGAGCCATCTGCGAGTATATCCTTTTGGACGTAGACCAACCAGACAACCAAGACCTTTTGAACTTTCTACAGGCGTCTATCATCGACGGAAACAAGTATATGACACAAGAGGACGCATTGAGTCACATCACGAGCTACGTCGCATACACACCGATGCATCTGGATAAAGAAACGGGCTCTCGAAAAAAGCGAGAGTTCGCACAGGAAGTCTTAGACAACGACCTCTTCCCCCATTGCACGAGCCATATCCAGAAACTCTACCTCTTGGGATACATGGCAAAAAAATTGATACAGACCTCGATGGGATTGCTTCCTCTGGACGACCGCGACTCTTATGTAAATAAACGAATCGAGCTCACCGGAACCCTCTTGAATAACCTCTTCCGCAACTATTTCAATAAACTTGTGAAAGAGATGCAAAAACAGATTGTCAAAGAAATCAATATGGGGTCTTGGCGGTCTTCCGAAGATTACGAAAATATTATAAATATGACGAACATTTATAAGATTATGAAATCCACTACGATTGAGAACGGCATCAACCGGGCATTGGCGACCGGCGATTTCAGTGTCAAACAGTCGAGTTCGACCCGTGTGGGAGTCGCCCAAGTATTGAACCGGCTCACCTATGTCGCCAGTCTCAGCCATCTGCGCAGGATTAACACGCCTATGGAAAAAAGCGGGGAAATGGTCGAACCGCGCAAATTGCACGGGACGACATTCGGGTTTCTATGTCCTGCAGAAACTCCAGAGGGACAATCCATCGGCATTGTTAAAAATATCAGCTATCTCACCCATATCACGATTCCTACGACGAGCGTCGCAATGAGACAGTATGTTCTTCCATTCATTATAAAAGTCGAGGATGTCGCGCACAGCAGAGAACTACACTCTAAAATAAAAGTCTTTGTGAACGGGGCTTTTGTAGGGGTCACGGATTCCCCGATAGAACTGTATCAAGATATGAAAGACAAAAAATACCGGGGCATCATCAACATTTACACCTCTATCATTTTCAATTACAAACTGTCCGAAATCCGCATATGTAACGATGGCGGGAGACTCACGCGTCCAGTATTGAAAGTCCGCGATAACCGGGCATTGATTACCCCGGAAATTATCGACCGCCTGGTAAAAAAGGAGATTACATGGAACGACCTGTTGGTCTCCTGCAATCTGGAAGAATCCGTCATCGAATACATCGACCCCGAAGAACAAAACTTTGCGATGATTGCGATGAAAACAAGGGAGGACTACCTCGTCAAAAACAGCGTTGGGTATCGCTTCACCCATTGCGAAATCCACCCGTCGGTCATTTTCGGCGTCTTAGCCTCTTGCATCCCTTTCCCCGAACACAATCAAGCCCCCAGAAACACCTACCAGACGGCGATGGCGAAACAGGCGATGGGAGTCTATGCCACGAACTTCGACAAACGTATGGATAAAACCGCGTATATATTAAACTATCCCAGCCGACCTCTCGTCGAAACCCGGGTCATGAATATGTTACACTTGAATCGAATCCCTTCTGGATGCCAGATTCACGTCGCCATTATGACCCACACCGGATACAACCAAGAAGACAGCGTGTTAATCAATAAAGCGTCCATCGACCGAGGCCTGTTTTTGGCGACCATTCATCATACCGAAAAAGACGAAGACAAAAACATCATTCGCGACGAAATCATTCGATGCAAACCCGACAAATCGAGGACGAAGGGAATCAAGTTTGGCAATTACGATAAACTGAATCCGCAGGGGTTCATTCCGGAGAATGCGTTGGTCGAGAACCGCGATGTCATTATTGCGAAAATTATACCGATAAAAGAGAACCGCAATGACCCGACGAAAACCATCAAATACGAAGACCAGAGCAAGACCTTTCGCACTACCGAAGAAACATATATCGATAAGAATTACACGGGACGAAACGGGGACGGATACAACTTTGCAAAAGTCCGCGTCCGCATTTTAAGAAAGCCCGTCATGGGAGATAAGATGAGTTCGCGCCACGGGCAGAAAGGGACGGTAGGCAACATTATCCCGGAATGCGACATGCCTTTCACGAAAGACGGACTGAGACCGGATGTCATCATCAATCCGCATGCCATTCCTTCGCGAATGACCATCGCCCAGTTGAAAGAAACCGTTCTGGGAAAACTCCTTCTCGAACTGGGAATGTTCGGGGATGCCACCAGTTTCGGCGATTTGGATGTGAAAACCATCTCCGCCGAACTGCAGAAAGTGGGGTATGAAAGCTACGGCAACGAAATCATGTATAACGGGCTTACGGGAGAACAGATGGAGATGTCGACGTTCATCGGCCCCGTATTTTACCAGAGGTTGAAACACATGGTGAACGACAAACAACACAGCCGGTCCATGGGACCCATGGTGAACCTTACGCGTCAACCGGCGGAAGGTCGTTCTCGCGACGGCGGATTTAGAATCGGCGAGATGGAACGCGATGTCATGATAGCCCATGGGGCCTCCCGGCTGTGTCGCGAAAGGCTGTACGATGTTTCGGATAAATACAGCATGTATGTCTGTAAGAAATGCGGGATGACGGCGTCCTACAACGACGGAAAAAATAATAAGGATTTTATCATACATCTGTGTCACACATGTGGCAATAAAACCGATTTTGCTCGGGTCGAAATCCCTTATGCGTTCAAACTCTTGTCGCAGGAGTTACAAACCATTAATGTGGCGACCCGCATTATTACCGAATGAAGAGCCTCGCATCGGGTTGCAATAAGCCATTTAGCCATTATTATCTCGCCATTATTATATGAGTAAATCTCCGCAACGATTTCTTGTGAACGGTGTATATTACATCAACGGCAGTTCTTTGTATGTATACATCGGCGACAAAGATGGAGGACATATCTTTAGGTCGTTTAATGCGTTCGGCAGATATTTAAACCAAAAATTTTACAAGGACAACAACTTAAAAGACGTTACTATTACACCTATGAATGAAGGAGACCTTATCAAGCATATTCATCCAGTTGAACTGCATGAATGGAAGAGTGCGGTTTCTAAAGAAATCGATGGAGATGTTGTTTTTGAACGTGAGAATATTAAACATATATTTACAACGGATACTAGCGCCTATCAATCCATTCCTATTAGTTATGTTGCGGACAAGTTAAATCGCTCCAAGAGAACGATTAGAACGCTAAATCGCCCCGCGGTATATCCATCCCGAAGAAAATCACATCGACCCAGATCCAGTTCAAGGTCCAGGTCCAGGTCCAGTTCAAGCTCCAGTTCAAGCTCCAGTTCAAGAAGTCCACGAATTAGGAGACTCACCAGACGTGCAATATACCCATCTCCAAAGCGCTAATACGCTCCGGACATTACCTTCATACAAAAACTCTATTTTTTTTGTATGAACTATCTATAATGTCAAGCGAAATCAATGATGTTCGCAAATCGACAGAGTTTAAAGGCGAATCCTTTTCAAAATACAAAAAATCAGAGGTGAGAGCCCAATTAATACAGAATATGACAAAAGGCAAAATCGAACCCGCGTGTTACTGGGCGGCCGAACTGGTGTGTGCCGGTCATTACATGGAGCTATGGGAAATCATATTACACTATGTTGGAAAACATATCCATCTGGGAAACCCGAAAATCGTATATTATCTAGAAATGCGGTTTCAAATCTTTAGAAACATCATCCACGAAGGTCATTATATCACCGAACTCCATCTTCGAAACAGCGACAAGATACGCAAACTCTTCGCCGAAGTCGTCGCGGTATTGACGTATTCCAATCGCAAACACAGTTTTGAACCCATCAAAATAAATCGGGTAGAAGAGTTTGACATGACCCAGATGACGGAACGCCTGAAAGCCCCTAGCATGAATTATGCCGAACCCATTTTTCAAAAAGAAGACCCGAAAGAGTTATACATCGCCATCAACGAGTTCGCCTTTAACATTTCGAAAGAAAAACGGCACATGTTGAACGCGTGCTACTGGGTCGAATGGGTCATCGAGTTCGACCTGATATGTAGAAAACGCAAGGTCTCGTGTCTGTGTGAAAAACGGTCCACGTATTCCGTGGAAAACAAATATCAACGCGACCCCATATGGTTGGTATGGGACACACTCCTTTTCTATTCGAATGAAAATGACAACCCTTTCCTATCGAAATTGATGGGGTCCATCATGAACCTCTTCTGTATAAAATATACGTCGGGGTCCTCTAAAAAACGGCGGTATCTATTGTATTTCGCCGTCGCTCTTTTAACGGAACCTGTACCTACCGACGTGGAATTAATCGCACGAAAAGAACTCGTATACAATGTGGTTGAAAAAATAAATGAGGTGTATAAACAGATTAAAAAAAACGAGCAGAGTCCAAACACCGAGTATCTATTCAACAATTTAGATAAAGAGAACAACTTTGAAAAATCCCTACGTAAAATGGAAATCATGGATTCCATGCATTTTATCCCGACGAATGAAAATAATCTGTAACAATTATATATGGAAGAAAGTGTTGAAGTCATTGGGGAAGGGTCATTCGGCTGTGTTCATAAGCCAAGTCTCAAATGCCAAGATAAAAAAATGTCCTATAAAAACAAGGTTTCCAAACTGTTACTCTCAAAAGATGCCAAAAAAGAGCTCCGAGAATATGCCATTATTTCGTCCGTCGATAAAAACCGCGATTTTTATCTGGGTGCACCGACCACCTGTAAACTCAATGCAACCAAAGACGCATTGCGTGCCATAAACAAATGCAAGAATCTCACCCGAAAACATTTCAAAAACAATGTGACAAAAGCCAAACTCAAGAACATGTCGATTCTTGTAATGAATTACGGGGGTGTTAATCTAAAGAGTTTCGCAGTGTCTTTGGAAAAACTTGGGAGAAATCCATCCAATATGAATGGAGTAAATGCGTTCTGGGTCGAATCTCATAGGTTATTTCGCGGGATACTGACTTTTCAAAAATACGGCATTTTACACCATGATATAAAACCACAAAATATTGTATATAGCAAAGTGAAAAACCGTATGAATTATATCGATTTCGGACATATGCGAAATATGCAGAAAGAGATACAGTTGACACGTGAATCAGGAAATTGGATATACAATTACGCGTTTTGGAACTATCCACTTGAAATCCAGTTTTTAAATAGAAAGGATTATATTGCGTTCACAAAAAAAACGGCGAACAAACGAAAAGAGTATTTTGAGTATTTTATAGAAGATTTAAATAAATATAAGATTTCGAAACTGTCGAATGCATTCGACTATTTTATGGAATACATATGTTACAATACGTCTAAAAAAAAGGTGGATGAAATCGTAAAACGGTATCTCGACGATTTTTATAGTATGCTGGAAAAAATGTCATTGGAAGAATATGACATCTTTTTAAAAAGGTCGATAGAAACCATAGATGTATACGGATTAGGAATGTCCCTTCAATACGTTTTGATGTGTTGCAAACATCTCATGAATCCGACCATCGTAAAAGAGATGGAAGAATGTTTTTTTAAAATGACGTCTGCGAACCTGTTCGTTCGATACAATTCGACCGAATCTATCGTCCATTTTGAAAACATTCTCACAGCGCATTATTCGGACGTAGCGTTCAATAATCACGAACTCGTATCTCATGGTTAAAACGAGGCCCCGAATGCCCCGCCTAATATAGAATTGGCGGCCATAGGTCCACCGAAGGAATCATCCATTCCTCCGGGCCCGCCTCCGCCACGCATCATCATATTATACGTCGGTTTGGTTTGCCCGCTGGTATTTGTGGGTGCGGGCGGAAATAATCCGGACTGAATCCCAGTGTCGTCTAAATAATCCGCCTGACTTGGACTGTGTTGAATTGGCACGGAAAACCTCACGGATTTTTTCGAAGGGTCGTAATGTTTGGCACCTGCACCCACACCCGAAGACCCTTCCCAGAGTTCGGTCAAACGGTCTACTAAAATATTCACCTTTAATCCGAGTTTAGACTGAATGCTGAGAACAATCACTAAAAATCCTAAAACCGCATTGGTAAGTGTGAGATGTTCATATTTGTATCCACTGTATGTGGGGAAATAGGTAATGACACGGTGAATAATGATGATTCCGCAAAACATTATAATCAATTGTATGAATATTTCTACTAAAAGTTCTAAACTCGATTTGTCAGTGTCCGCTTCGGGAATAAATCTCTGGATGGTTTTGTTTAATATTACCACAGGAACCACGGCCATCAGCGAATACTGTGAAATGTTTAAAAACTCGGCCTTTCCTTCTTCCGTCGAAGAGAACACGTGGCTGAAAAACGTATGTTTAGGAGTCTCTATAGTATCCTGTAAAATATCCATTTTATACACATTCTTTAGAAATTATATTCTTAACCATAGGAAAAATCGTTTCTATCGCATCCGCACATTCTAAAGCAATCTGCCGGTGTTCTTTTCGTAGTTCTCAGTTGAATATAATGAATCCATGAGCGGAGTGTCTCATTCATATAGAGTCGGGATTCAATTATTTCTTCTGGCAAAACGGACAATGGTTGAGTTTTTACACCTTTTCTCATTTAAAACGCCCATTTATATGAGAACTCATAAATAATTCTTCTTGATTTTTCGTATTTTGTTTTTCTTGGATACATATTTTTCTGGTCCGAAAAAAAATGAGACAAAATTATTACGTATAGATTCGTTATCATATAAAATGGGTGTTTTACACCTTTACACATTTAAAACGCCCATTTTATCTAAAAATACATTATATTATAATGGGTTGCGATTTTTACATTTACGTTTATCTAGAAATACATCATATAAACGGAATATCTTATTATGAACTTCCTACTATTCGCGGTTATTACTGTGAGTTAGAATGCGGAGTTTGTGATAGCGATGATGATGAAAATGATTATTATTATAATTCAACAGAATACAAAACATTATTTGAAAATATGAAAAAAATATGCTTAACACCAAGGAAACCAGTTGTTATTTATAATAATAATTCATTTATATCACCAAAATTAGAAATGAAATACTTACCATTTATTCAAAATAAAATTAAAAAAATATATGTGGAAAAAATTACTCGTTATGAAGACACTGGCATTTTTACAAGCATAGGAGAAATAATAAATGTTGTAAAAAAAGAAGAACGATACGACCCTTATGAACGCGAATAAATTATATTTATAACAAAATAAGATGGTAACAATTATGCATTAATGGGCGTTTTAAATAAGAAAGGGTGTAATGAAAAAGGGTGAAAATCATTATTTAAAAGAAAATAATGATTTAGAGAATCAAATATAATAAAATCATATGAGTAGAGCGATTGCATCCGCCAGACAGAGACGCGCCGGAATCACCCCCACAGAACCCGCCACTGTAAACCCGCCAAAACCCGCCGAACCTTCCGGTCTAACTATACATCAGGTGATTTCTCTCGTGGATTCCCGACTAGTGAAACTCGAAAAGTTTATGAATGAATCGAAAGAAAACGGGGAACGACACGTGCATTTTTCACAGGAGCCTTCCCCTTCTTCTGACGAGGAAGGGGTCGTCGACATTAGTACGATTTTAGAAGACTTTAATACGCGGTTTGTCATGTTAGCCGAAGAGATTTCTACGCTGAAGGACTCGCTGTTGAAACTACAGACCTATACCATGGAGGTAAATCGAATGCTTTTAGAAGAGAGGGTCACCCCAGAAACGGTAGAAACCACCAGCATGTCCTATCCTGATATCAACAGTTCGACATTCGTTATAGGCAATCCGGCAGAGGAAGAAGAAAATAAGGCTTCCACCGATTAGTTGTTCGATTCGTTAAAATATAAAGAGAAAGTTATAATGAAGTATATATGTCGAACACGATTGGTTCAATTCAGGCAATCGAACAGTTTAAAGACCAATATATAGGCGCCCAAGGAAAAAACACCTTTTTCAAAAAAAATCAGAAATTAGATTCGGCGAAGGCGGTATGTGAAAAATTCGATTTATCTGATATGATAAAACAGACCGTTTATATTATACCGAATACAAACCGCATTATAATTAATTATACCGTTTTCAAATTGTATGCATACCCTGAGATTTATGACACACTTGTCACATATTTAATATTTATGTATGAAACGGTTTTACAAAACTATCAGTCATTTGAACTCCATATTATTTTAGACACATTTACTATTTCTGCCGCAGAACGTTACAAAGGGGTCATTAAACTCGTGTGTGATAAATGTAACGTTCCAACAAATTATTCTTTGTTACTTTCACAGATGTATATATATTATACCCCTTCTATGATAGATTCCATTACAACGTTGTTAAAGCCGTTTATGGATGATAGTTTGACGAGTAAAATCACAATGTATTCAAAAGTGGATTCACCTGGTTTATTAAAGTTGTTGATTGAATCGACTTAAATACGTGCACGTATAATAAACACTATGACATCCAGTTGGCAACAATATATCGCCGGTGTCGGTGTATTCCTTACCATTGTCATGATATTTACGATTATCTGCGTTATTCTCATATGATGAAAGAGATACAAAAGATATAAAATAATAACCCTATTATTTCATATCATGAACGTTCATATCACGAATGCAGTCAAAAAAGAGATTTTCACACAGATTTTTCAATCTATTCGTAATTTAACCGAACACATATCTCTCGTGTTTTCGAAAAACGGGCTCTACTTTCAAACGATGGACTCCAGTCGGATTTCAATTATAGAGGCCCATCTCCCGAATACATGGTTCGACGAATACTCTTTTACGAATGTGGGAGACATTGTCATGGGGATATCCACGAACATCCTCTTTAAAATCTTAAACGCCAAGGAGAAAAATCAAAACATTCATATCGAATACGACACCGCCGATTCGTTATCTATCCATTTTACCAGCGAGGATAAAACCGTTTTCGACAAACATTTTCAGTGTCCTCTCATAGATATAGATTACGAAGCAATGCAAATCCCGCCCACCGATTATGTGGCCGAGTTCTCGCTTCCCTCGGCCACATTTTCTACACTGATTCACCAGTTGAAATCTTTCGGGGATTCTCTCGACATTGAATGTTCCGAAGAAAAAATCCTGCTTTCTGCAAACAGTCCAGAAAGCGGGAAAATGTCAGTCGAAGTCAACATCGACGACTTATCTGCATTTTCCATCAATGAAGGGGAAAAACTCGAATTGTCGTTCAGTCTTTCACAGTTAAACTATATCGCACTCTTTCAAAAAATATCGAAAGAGGTTGTCATTGGCCTATGCGACCAGTATCCCATATCCATCATTTATTTGTTCACGGACGACGGGGCAAAACTCCATGCACTTATTGCTCCTAAAATAAAGGAGGACTAGTCGACATCGACGCCGCGAACTAGTTGTCTTCATTCCGTTGGTAAAAATACTCTTTTATTTTTACTAATAATTCAGGCGGACACTTCACCGAAGGTGTCAGCAATCCATCGCAGTTTCGTGTAATATGCAGATTCGGCGAATACTCGCTATCTGAAAGGATTTTCCATCGTTCGGCATATTTACGGTCGGATTTCTTTCCGTGATAAAAATGGCGAATGACGCCGGGAACATATCCTAGCCGTAATGTTTTCATCTTTCGTTGAAACTCCAAAATCGTATTTTTGTAGTCATCGGTGGATAAAGGGGTGACCCCTTTTAACCCATTGTTTATGATAGACAATGCCATAATATAGTCTCCCGAACCCAGCAATCCGTATTCATATAGTCCACCAATTCGTTCGTAAGCTTTCCGGGTCATCGCCCATGCATACCCCGGATGCCAAAAGTTTTTAGAATTGATACAATACTTCTGTTTTTTCTCGTATTGGAATGCGAAACTGCTGAAAACATTCATCGCAGATTCATCTTTATCCATGTCGATACAATGGCTGTATAACTGCACGATATCCCGGTGTCCGTTCAATATTTTAAGGGTATCCAGCGCCCATGTATTGTTTTCAAACTCGACATCCATATCTACCCATGCCATCGCCTTCCACTGTTTAGGCAACAGCTTTTTTACACCAATGTTTACCATGTTTTCTTTGTGCCATAATGCGTGTTCTCCACGCAACTGTAAATGGCGCGGGTCATTCGCATCCGTAATATAATACTGCTGTTTTCCATACGATAGTTCAACCACATAGACACGTATATGCGAATCGAACTGCAGCCGATACAGGAATTGTTTTGCTAAAATATATCGGGTCGCGAACATGGCCGGATTCGAAATCACACATACGACGTGTAAGACATCGTCAATGGGGTCGTTATTCGCAATGGCGTTTTTCGTATGATTTACGTTGTATTCTATGTCGTCGATTTCGATACCATTGATGACTGTCATATATAATATATGCGGTTTATTATTACATAAATAAACCTATTTATAAATAAACCGATTGTATGAGTTTTTTCATTTATTTATGCATTTTTATTGTCATACTATTCCTATATATCCACGTCAATTATCAATACAAGAAATCCGAAGATTTAGAAATATACGAAATGGACTACGTATCCAACGACCATCTACAAACCATCTGTAATGTAAAACAGCCCGTTTTGTTTCAGCATCCCCTCTTCGAAAACATTCAGTTGCCGAATGACCCTGCTGTAAAATCGACGGTCGACCTCCCAGTATGGGATACGAACGACTATTATAAAACCACAGAAAACGCATCCATTACACCGGTTCTCCTGTCCTTTTCCGCCACAGAACGCCTGTTTAAAACCGACACGCGAACACGCTATTACACCGAAAAAAATCAGGGATTTTTGGAAGACAACTCCATAAACATACACGAGACCGCGGACCCTGTGTTCCGTCCCAACTTTACAGTAAAATCGGCATATGAATGTATCCACGGGTCGGCAAAAACAAGCACGCCGTTGCGGTATCATACCCTCGACCGAAAGTTTATATCGGTGACTTCAGGGAAAATCACGGTAAAAATGACTCCGTGGAGGAGCCGCGCATTTTTAAACCCCGTTCATGACTACGCCTCCTACACATTTTATTCGCGATTGAATCCTTGGAACTGCCAACTGGAATACAAAAACGATGCAGATAAAATCCGATTTTTAGAGTTTGAGGTTCTCCCCGGATATACCCTTTTTATTCCACCTTACTGGTGGTATTCCCTTAAACTTTCATCAACAGATACAATGGCAATCGGCGTCGAATATCAAACGGCAGCAAACCTTATGGCGAACTCGGTTGACATTATGAAACATTATATTCAAATCTATAATACAAAACGGATTCCTGTGAGAACATTAGAGAATGTAATAACAATATAGACATTACATACTCCGACAATTTATACCGCATTCAGTCTATCTACGAGGTCGGTTTCTTCCATGTAACCTACCATATCTCTTAAAAATCCGATACATCCACGGATGTGTTCCGCGACATCCCCCCTACGTTTCGCAATATCAAAATATTCGTGCAATAACTCGCGACACGAGTCCCGTCGTTGTCGCCAAAAATGCGCTACATATGAATAATACCACGTTTTATGAATGTTTTCGGCGGACAGCTCGATTTCTCCTGCTAAAAATGCTCGGCGCAATCCGCCAGAAACCGCAATCGTATAATCGTGTTTTCCCGAATCAAACGACCGTTGAAGGAAGGGGAGTACCAGATGGTGAGACCCCCTCGCTTTATGTAGGTTACGAAGACAGTCGCAATATTCGCCTACATAGGGTTCGAATAAATCTGGATGGTGTGCGATGACATACGAATAAATCATCTCGTCCGTCGGTGCCATTTCTGCCTCGATTGCCTGAAGAAACTCTTTCTGACATAAATCACAGAAGGTTAACAGCGCCTCGCGAGACCCACCGAAAAAACCGGCGGCACATTTTCCTCGCGTATACGAATAAAACCCGCCTCGGCAACGGGTTTCTGCCGTAGTCGTCGGAGACATCTGCATGAGTTTCACCCGGGAATCCGGAATATTTTCCATCGCCTCTGTCGTTTCTTCGACCGTCATATCATAGACGGAATGTAATCGCATATCCATCCATGCAAACCTTGTCGTCTGAAACGGATTCATTAGAATCACATCTTTTACAAAAGATGTCTTTTGATTTACAATAAACTTGTATAAGGGGGTAAACTTTTCTTGGGTGAGGTTGTGTATTTTATGTTTATGGTGGTTCTCTTCGTACTTTTTAAATAGAGAATAATATGCAAGTTCTTCGTAATCGCGATAAATAATTCGTGTAATCGAATGATATTCGGCGGGTCTTGCCGACAAAATAAACTCTTTAAACCGCGGTTCGGTAAAAATCACCATAGGAAACGGCTTGTTAAATAACAGCTTTGCACTGTCGAAATACCATTCCATAGAACAAAAAAAAGCATTTGATGTGTCATGTTTGTTCGGATGATTCTCTTTTTCACGAACGTCATACCATGCGGTAACGATTGTATAATTCATATGGTTTATTATATATCAATATTTATATCATTTACATCTTATATACCATGGACGACGATACATCATAATTCAACGGTATAAAATTGGCTCAATGGATATAGTATACAAAATAAAAACTATATCAAACGTTTTTCGGACAACGCTCGATTCCAATCGCCTTTAATTTGTTTATATTCTTCTAAAATATGGGAATCCTCTCCATTCGAACGTTTCTAATAATTCAATCAAATGCTCGAATGAATTGTATATATAAACATTCGTCGATTTAGAGCAACGTGTATTTTAAATACCGACTTTATTATCAAAAAAAAACGAGCGCTTCCTCCTAAAGGAGGATAAACTAAATAGGTTTATCATCTGCTTACTTTATGGTAGATAAGCAAATTCCCATCTAATGTTATTTCATTTACTACCTTAATGAAACAGCTATTTATTTTTACTTGTTTTTTAAGTTTCTTAACCATATTGAATAATTTTATTATAAATAGATTATGATTAATATTATACCTTTATTATAATTGAGGTATAATATTACATGTGAATATCTTGAACCTTTTGGAAGGTGTAAAATTTTACTAAAATCGTATGGTTTAGTGTTTGAAGTCAAAATGGCCAAAAAATGTTTTTCGCTATCTACTAAAATAACCTTATATTTCTTACCGAGAGGGTTATCTATACACTTTTCTACGAATATTTCCACGGTTTCAGAATTAAGTCCTTCCTTTAACATCTCTTTATAATCTTGCGGACTCGAACTATCATGAAATACATTTTCTCCCACAAATCTAAACTCGCTGTCATAATCAATTGGAAAAGGCTTTGACCCCGGTTCATAGCGATAAAATGTAGCATGAACCATTACACTCGTTTTAATGATTGGATAAATATATTTTTTTAAAAAATATTGGTCGTAAGTATAACGTTCTCCTCCTTGATTAAATACAGTCATTATATTCATCCAACCGGGAATATTTGGATTTTTTTTAGTGCCAAACATTCCAGCTAATATTGCAGAATGATGCCTATGATGGTCTCTCATAATATGAAATAATTTATCACTATTGATCCATTCTGTTACCGCTAATATTTCTCTTATTCTAAATCTTGAATCTGTATCTCTAGATAACATGACCTCCACGTTTGGGTCATCGATGGCTTCAAACCGCCACATTCGCGGTTTTACCGTATTCAAATCCCCTTCTTTATAAATGATTTTTGTATTTGAAATACGTGTTAATTCGGTTACAGTAATTTCAGGAACAGATTCTTTGTTAATATAAAACCAGCATTCAAATCCTGGATACATAATTAATGCATCCTCTGCATTTTTAATTGCCCCTATATTATATGTTGGTTTATCTCCCCATAATGAAAAACTGATTACCCTTTTCATTTAAAATGTGAGTATGTTTGTCATTATATCGTTTAACGGAACAATGTATATTCGTTTATATATTTTATAATAGTATTTGCACGATTCATATACGTATGGTTATCTCTTACATATTTCATTAATTCGGTTATCACATCTATTTTATCTTTACGGGTTTCAAACTCAAACCCCTTTTTGATAAGTTCATTCAAATCGGTGTCAAATATCAATCGGTTATCAAATAGTTCATTCACAATGATATTGTTCGTTATACCCATTTTTCCATAGGATATATTTTTAAATATCCTACAAGGTATATATCGGGTTTGTAAATGATAGTCGGTTTGTAATGCAGGTGCGATGAGTGACCGTTGAATTAACTTCATGTTATCCGTAATAGAAACATTGCGTTCAGAGTTTGTGTTAAATGTCGCACCATATTGATTGAATGGTATGCCATTTGCAAGACACATACGATAAAATTGTATCCATTGGTCTGTTATAGAACCTATAAAATTAACGACTCGTTCGACCCGAATATTATGAATCTCTCTTATATTCGTGTCAATTTCTTCCGGAAGTAAATCTGTCGCCCAATACATATACAAACAGTTGTATCCATTTTCATCGACGGCATGGTACTCCCATTTCTGACCGAACGACAATTCTACATGGGTTATATTCTTATTTAAATCTCGTTCTATAAAATCTCTTAACGATACCTTTAGAATGATGATATTCTCTTTTGGAATGCCTTCATAATCTCCTTCGTCGATATAATGCGTTAAATACAGACAATCTTGCCTTAATGGAATTTTTTTATTCACTTGATGTTCTGTTATAAAGAGAGAGTTTGTGAAATCGTGTTTACTGACATCATCCTTATCATCATAATAGTAGGTCTTAAACCCGAGTTTATGAAATGCAATAAAAAAGCCATTATGTATATAGCTGTGTGTGTGGCTATGTAACTTATGTCCCCAAATAACAACCTGTTTTATCTCCATATTCTAGTGAATAATGCCGGTTTTATTTAAATGGTTTCCATTTTTAAATTACAGTAAATATCTCATACCATTGTATAATGGGTAGAGGCAGAGGCATAAGTTCTTCTGGTGGTGGAATTATGGGTAGCGGTGTATTCGGTCTCTTTGGTTCTATAGTAAACTGTAAAGCCGAAGATGATGGAATGTATTGTTCTATCGTAAAAATGTTTAATCTAATGATGATGTTTCTCATCGTATGTTTTGTTCTCTATTTTGTATATTCAATTCTAACCACTTGGCTTAGCAGACCTAGTGGAAGACGTTCTCGTTAACCGTTTCGTTCTCGTCTATAATATCGTATCGAAGATTCCCATACACCTTTTCTGTAATTCTATGGATTGTTCTTCCGGTTCGAATCCGTATTTTTCGTAAAAGGCGTCCTCCTCTTCTCCGCAAAACGTCACCTCGCGTGACGTTTCATCTACCTTCCCCGAATGCGCCAGAATACGTTCTCTCCAAATTGACGAGAAGGATGCATGATAAAGCCACCTTTCTCGAAACGTTGTAAGCCTCTCCTTGGCATTGTCCTCTTCTTTCCTCGGTGAGATGGCATATTTACATACGGCGGCCAAATATTTCCACGGCTTCGTGTCTCCCGCGGGTTCTCGCGTCCTATATTTTTCAATATGATATTCTTTTACATTGACAAACCTTACATTCGCCGGCTCTGGAACCCCAGGATTCTTCATTGTCAAGTTTTTAAGGACCGTCGAAATACATGCCGGTTGGTCTATATCGATTTTTGAACGGATATAGAATCCAAGTTTAGGATGGTTCGCCGAGAACTTTTCCGCGTATCTTCTCCACAAAATATTTAGGACCTCTTTTCGAAACCCTGAATAATACATTTCGTACGCCCAGAATATAGCTTTTTCATAATCTCTCTCTACCATGGCTTGATGGAGAGAACGGACGACCCCTTCCAGGTCATATAAATATCGCGTCAATACTACTTTCAAAATGAATGACATTTCAGATAATGGTCCATTCTTTTTATCAAAGTCTATCAATTTTACACACTCTCATTATACGTTCTTTATACCATTCGGTAATATCATATATTATTAATGAGAGAGCCATTCGGATTCATCATTGTAAGACATATGTCGAATGAAACCCATTCGTTATATTGGAAAGAATGTGTAAAATGTATACAACGCCACTATACAAACCCGTATATTGTAATTATTGACGACCATTCAACCTACATGGACGACGCCATCGAAATAAATATGACGAACATTACAATTATAACGTCGGAGTTTCCAGGTGCAGGCGAAATATTAGGGTATTATTATGGATGGAAGTACCGGTGGTTTCAAACGTTTGTTGTATTGCATGACTCTATGTTTTTACAGGGACCCTTCCCAGAGTTAAAAGACGACCTATTGTTTTTATGGCATTTTTCAGGTGAAAACTTGGGGACACCAAACGATTATTATTGCAATGGGATTTTTCGACTTATACATCTATGTGATATCGAACAACGACGAAAACTTCTAGACCTGTATTATAACAAAGCCGGTTGGTTCGGCTGTTTTGGGTTGGCGTCTATCATTACGTTGGATGTCATAGATATATTCTTTTCAAAATATGGGTTATTGGAATGTATCAAAAATATAAAGAGTAGATTGAATCGAATGGAAATGGAACGCGTATTTGCATTAATTGCTTATCAAGAGTTCGCGGATAAAATAAATAAACCCTCTTTATTAGGGGATATTAACGGCGATTATCCAAACTCTTTTCATACGACCTGGGAAGACTATAACAATGGTCGGCGTGAAAATATACTGGTAAATAAAGTTTGGTCCGGAAGATAATCGGATATAAATATATATGCCACGCCGTTCCAATAAAACAAAACCACGCGGAACCCATACGCGAAAAGTGCGCCCGGAAAACCCCGCGAAACTCGTGAAAACCTTCTTAGAAATGTTGAATACGGTCAAACTCTATCATTGGAAAACGCGGTCCTTTTCCCTACACAAAGCCACCGACGAACTCTACAGTAAATTAAACGAACACATCGACACTTTTGTTGAAATCCTGTTGGGAAAGGACCAGTCGCGAATCCGGGGCATAGAACACCGTGTAGACCTGTTGGACTACAATAAAAAACGGGATTTTCAGTCCAGAATATTACAGTACCGTTCGTTTTTAATCGGGTTGTCCCGCCATTTCGACAGTGCCCGGGATACGGACCTGTTAAACGTCCGCGATGAAATCTTGGGAGATATCAACCAGTTCCTCTATTTAATGACGTTCGACAAATAGGCACCCGCGATAAGACGGACATGGAGTATAATATCCGGTTCTCTGTATCTGCAAGAGGTGTTTCACTGGATTTCGTTTGAATTGGTTTAGCCATTCTTGCCGCGTTTTAAATACGCGTTTCCAAGCCCGTTGAACCATGCGTATCCAATACGTCTTTATCACTACATAATAGGATTGGTGGAGGATTCGAACCTGTAACAATTCTATTCGTAGTCTAAAATACATTCTTGGCAAACGGTCTATAATCGCGTATTTCTCCACCTCTGCGAAAGGATACTCTAAAAAGATTTCGGTATGGACCCGGGCTTCCATGAGTAAATCGTGGTTTGTCTCTTTGGATACGCTAAAAACGGTTCCAAGACAACGCATCCCGTCGACGCATTCACCGTCTTCGTCCAACTCTTGACAACGGTCGTATATTTCGTCCTGTGTACTAGATTCTGAATCTGTTTCGTATGACATTGTTCTTGTTTTGTGGTCTGGGTTCTCTCGATGTCGACGAATCGATTTTATGCAAGGAGGATTCCCATAAACGCTACGTATAATATAATATGTGAATAATATATTATAATGGCCGCCATGTCAGAAACGTTTTGGATGTTTTTGATTGCAAGTTCAACAACGTTCATGCTTGCCATTATAAAAATGTGCTACAAATCCAAGTGTAGCGAAGTCGACCTCTGCTGTTTTAAATTAAAACGCGATGTGGTCGTCGAAGAAAAAGAGATGGAGTTTATTACCACGCAACGCAAAGACGATTCCGACGAAGAAACCAAACATTAACCATATAAAATATTATCATACTTTATATGGCAGGAACTCAAATCAAGGGGTTAAACCCCGTTACGGGAGATGACAAAACCAAACTCGAACAAAAACTAAACCCCATACAATATTACGTCAAGTTCTCGTTCAGTATCACCTACATATTCCTTCTAACGACGGCCACCATCACCTTCATCGAGGCGATGAGAACCAACAATCCTACCGTCCGTCACGTACTCAACATAGAAACCGCCATCTCTCTCATCGCCGGGTATTTCTATTCCGCTTTTTTAGAAAAGATATCCGTATACGAAAAGGACGACCGCAAAATAGATTGGAAAGACATTACGATGACGCGATACATCGACTGGTCGATGACGACGCCACTGATGTTATTAGTCTTGTGTATGGTTCTCTCACAAAACATTGGGAGAATCATTCATCTGCCCGTAATTCTCTCCGTTATCGCACTCAACTATGTCATGTTGTATGTCGGATATTTAGGAGAGAACAATGTCGTGACACGCGGGTTTGCAAACGTTTCGGGGTTCGCCGCCTTCTTTGCGATGTTCGCCCTCATTTTTAAAGAGTTCGTTTCACCCAAATACAACTTTTCGAACTATGTGATTTTCGGGATATTCGTCGCCATATGGGCATTATACGGTGTCTTTTACATGTGGAACGAGGACTATAAAAACATAGGGATGAATGTATTGGACTGTCTCGCGAAATGCTGTTTTGGGTTGGGACTGTGGGCGTATTACAGTAAAATCGTGGCATTGTAAGGTCGACTTGGGAAATCAACGGGTTCATATATAAAGACTCTGGTTCGTTGCCACATATTTGCGAACCATCCCTTCGATGAGTTTCAGCTTGGATAAAAACTCGATGTTCCCCGTGTTCTCACACACCGAAATAAACTCGTTGGTGATGACGATGATTTTTAATATGACCTTTGTAAAATCTCCGAGAGATATTTTGTCGCTCCGACACTGAATAAAATATTTGCACTGTTCCTCTGTATCACACGTGCACCATTCCAATATGTCTTCGATTAAATCGCATTGCAACATTTTGTCGTAGTGGATACCCGTTTCCGTATTTTCCAGTGCTTCCAAGGATTCGTATTCACGGGACCATTCGGTGATTTTATCCAACATTCTCTGGATAAACGCGTCGCGGACAGACGTACATCGGTATTCATCCGGCACTTTCACATCGGCAAACGTCGAAAATATAGCGACAATCTCTTTCGAATACACTGCCGAATCGGAAAGGTATACGAAGAGGTGAGAACCTATCAATGGATGTATTTCGTGGAGGTTCGCCGCGATTTTTCCCAAATACGTCAAATCGTATCCGGTTTCGGCAATCGATACGAACCCTTTGACCGTTAGTATGTTACACAATCTATCCATATGTATCTGCGAATAATTCTGCATGTATTCCAGCTGTTCTTCCGCCGTTTTCATGAGTCCTGCGATTCTGACATGTTCCCTCAACTGGTGGACGTCTTCCTTCAACCATTTATAGTCTTCTCGCAAGGACGTCATCCTGCGGTCACACTCCTTCTTCTTTTTGTTCGACAACATCGACATGTTGTTCTCCATTTCCATATATTCGTTACAGATGTCTATGGGGGTTCTCATCTGTTGCATATAAAACTGGCGTTTTTGATGCTGTGTGCGGACCTCCAACGTTTGGAGAATGCGGTCCTGTATGGACGAATCGATTTCCCGTTTCAACATCGACTTCTCTACAAAATTGTGATAGTCTTTCGATTGTCCCGACTTCATCAGACTCAAAACCATCGAATACGTGATTTTAAACTTCGATTTGAGTTTCTGGGGTTGTCCGCAGAGGATGGTCTTATACTCCTGAATGGCAGGTAAATCGAATAGGTTGTTGCAGTGAACGACGTGACCGACGGTATCAATCCCGCGTCTTCCGGCGCGTCCCGCCATCTGGGTGTATTCATGAGCCATTAAATCCCGGATGTTCCGACCGTCGAACTTTTTCAGCGCCGAAAAAACGGCGGTTTTAATGGGACAGTCCAGACCGATGGCAAAAGATTCCGTTGCAAAAAGCATCTTTATATATTTTTTTGAAATCATCAGCTCCACCATTTCGCGCAATACCGGCATCATCCCAGAATGATGGATTCCTATCCCTTTCTCCAAGAGTTTGACGAGAGAGACGTATTCGGGGAGTTCGAGGTACTCCCTGTAATTAGAGAACTTGCGAATAATCTGGTCGCATTCGCGCTGGACGATATACGGGACTTTGCTGTCGTCTTCCAACAGATTGGCCGTGATTTCTTCCGCGCACTGTTCGACCGCCTTTCTGGAAAACACGAAAACAATCGCGGGTAACATCTCGTTCTCTCTCAAGTACTCCGCCAGACGGTTCAACACAAACTTGCGTTTCATATAGAAACGGTGGGTCTCAAACAGTTCGGTCATGGCCTTTATTTCGACGTATCCCTTGTCCGAGAACTGACCATCGGCCGACTTCATCAGGACGAGCCGGTTCGTCGCCCCGCGAATCTTCGCCTGTATCTCTTTATCCTTGATTTCTTTGAACGGTTTCTCCGTGGTTGCGAAGAATCCATAGTGGGTAAGAGGTACGACACGGTGTTCGGTGGATGCCAGATATACCGGGTTCGACCCCTCCCGGGATTCGACCCATTCTGCAAACCCGGCAGGATTGTCGATGGTGGCTGAAAGCATCACCATCTGGATTTTGGGGGGCAACATGAGAATCGTCTGTTCCCACGTCTGTCCGCGGTGTTCGTCGTTGATATAGTGGACTTCGTCGAAAACTACACATCCTAATTCGGACTCCATGTGTATCTGAAAATCGAGCCGGGCATCCTCATGTGGCGGTGTAAACAGGTAGTTCATGAGAATCTCTGTAGTCATGATGAGAACATCCGCCGTAGGATTCGTTTTGATGTCCCCCGTCAAAAGTCCAAACGATATTTCGGGATATTTTTGAGAGAACTCGTAAAACTTTTGATTACTCAAGGCTTTGATGGGACTCGTATAAATGACCTTTTTCCCGGATTTTACGAAATGCTGGATGGCGAACTCGGCGGGAAGGGTTTTCCCCGAACCCGTATGTGCCGTAACTAATACATTGTTTCCGGTGAGGATGCCTTCGATTGCGTATTTTTGGAAGGACGACAGCGGATAAGGATATAATTCAAAATGGGCGTCATACTTTGAATTAGATGGATAAGTGTCGTTACATAGGATTACCATATCTTTCTTCGAGTTGTGGTATATAAACATGTGAAAACATATTTATATTCTTTGCTTCATCTATTTTACCATATTCGAGCCAACGGACAGCCAGAGAAGGATAGAGACGACACTTCCTAAAATGAACCCGTTTCCAGCGGAAGCGAGAGAACGTTCTCTCAAATAATAGAATGCCATAGGTCCAATCACATACGAGAGAAGGGCATAAAACGCCATAATGGAAATAAACAGCTGTTGTTTATCAGACATATACATATACGCATATTATTTCTTGCAGACGTTTATTGTTTTCAATTCTGTCCTAATAATACTTTTGATAAAAATATTTGCGAGAACGTTGACTCCTTGTTTTATTGTAACATTTCGAGTTGGCACATTTACGGGTTCCTGAACGGCATTTAGACCTCTTCTTGCTCTTTTTACGTATGCACTGTTTGCTGATAGGGCACCTTCGGTATCCGGTTTTACACGGGGGTGCAGACGGCATTATACACTATCTCTAGAAAATCGAGAGAATCCTAAATAGGGTTTTATATTCTAATAATATATGTCAGTACGTTTTAGTGAGTTCTCTGAATATACTCTTTTGGACCGTCCGGGAATGACACCGCGCAAAACGCCCACAAACTTTTATGGCAACTCGCGTGAGTCCACCAACACGAGAAAACGCCCTGCATATTTCAAAGGGCGTATGAGAAACAGTACATCTCTAAAAAAGCCGAGAAAGAGAACACATACGAAAAAACGGTTACCCGTACGATACGACGGAAACGACACCTTTTAATTTCTTCTCTAAATATATCTATGAATCTCGCCGACTTCGACCAAAAAATATACGGGTTAGAACCCGGAATGAAATCGGGGCAGAATGAACGCGTCGATGAATTGAACGACCGGATTTTAGCACGTTTCTCCTGCGATGTTCCCCTCAAACCCCATCTCAGTTTCCCAGCCGTTCACACCAAATACTCGCATTTTCAGATTGTGAATGAACCGAAACCCTCTAAACTAGAGAACCGTATGTATCCCACGCATTCCTCGCACTTTTGTCCCATTCAAGGGAACGGACCCGCAGAAGGGTTCGATGTCACCGCTGAAACCGAAATGGTGCGCCCTTCCCGGGATACATATATACCGAGTTCTACCAGCGATTTGTACCGGGTATCGCTTCCTCTCCCGACTCGCCAGGAGTCGCAACCCTTTCAGGGACTCTTTGAAACCTTTAGAATGGACCCGTTTTTACAGGTGCGGAACGAGGACACCCGGATAGGCCGCGAATTGTTCTCAAACCACACGAGGACCCAATTGAGAAGCACATAAAATTGAATTGCTTTTTTTATAAATGATGGAATCCAATTGTTGTAAGAAATGATGAATAATATGATTCGACGTGAAATAACCGGCTCTAACATCGGAGCCATAAACGAAGAGTTTGCCGGAAGATTTGGTGAACCCGGTTACGATGGTAATAAACCCATACAGATTCATCGTCTCAACCGCGTATATGCCTGGAAACGAGAGATGGAACTCGCCCTCTTAGATAGCATTTTAAACAATTATCATATCCCAGAAATCATCATGTGTTCTAAAGATGGAATTCGGTACGTCATGGACGGCGGCAACCGTATTACCGCGTTTCGCAAAATACTCAATGGAGAAGTGCGAACATTGACGGATACCGAAAGATTCATTGTATTGAACTTTCCAATCAGTTTAGTTAACATGCGTAATCTCAGCCCTAGCCAACAGCGCACCGTTTTTCAAAGGTTGAATAAAAGTGTCAAAGTCACCGACGGCCAACTGTATGTGATGTCGGCAGAGGATTCGCCACTCGTAATATTCACATGTGCCCTATTGAAAGATATCGCATACCCGTTTCGCGCGCGAATGAACGACGTGTTTACCGACAGAATCAGCAAAGACGACCCTCGAGGAACCAATATAGAGAATGCCGTCGCAATCATTTCGGGTTCTCTGCACGGGGTTATCTATATCAGCAAATCGTTTTCCAAACAGCAGGAATGGGTCGATTCTCAGGAACCGGTGGATGTGGATAGGGTGAACTTTATGATGGACCTAATATTAACCGTATTTGAACGAGCGAACGCCGAGTTTCTATTGACAGACAACCAGGCAAAAAAGTCGCTCTTTACCATAGGGAAATACATAGGAGGGATGATGTATGACTTTCTGACACAACCAGACGCCCTCGATGAAATGAAGACGAAATGGACTCGTTACATTGTAATGGTCCGTCAAAACGTCGAACACGCCGGCGAAGCCATTGAAATCCCAGGAGCCCAAAATATTAACCCCGACAAACTGAAGAAGAAAAGCGCGCGTGTCGAACTCTTCTTACAAGAAGGACGCATTGCAACCGAAGAAGAGACCAGGCAAATGAAACATGTGTATGCCGACGAAGTCGAGGACACCGATACGGACGAAGACGACGCAGAGGAGAATTGAAGCCCCCTGCCGACCAGCTCCTACCATAAATATAAGTATGTCAAGGTAAGTATGTCAAGGTAAGTATGTCAAGGTAAGTGATAATCCATCCATTTTTTTACGGGTTCATAAATACGATTCGCGTGAGATATACTTATAATTTTTTATCATTATAAGTAAAAGCACTAATACAATGAAGACAGATTTACTATTTATTTTAATCCTTCTTGCACTTGTATGGATAGGATTACAGGCATATAAGTCGCGAGACAAGGAAAACGAGGGATTCCATCAGAACGACCGATTTTTATTGAGAACCGACGAAGACTCATATGACGAGTTTTACGGCGAAACCTATGACCGCCTCATGCTTCCTGTAGAACGTTCGAAACAATTCGTCGATGTCGTATTAGACACGGTTCAACCCGACACCATGTATTCCGTATTTTTAGACGTCGGTTCTGGAACAGGGTCTTTAGTGAGCGAACTCAAATCACGCGGATACCGGGCATACGGGATAGATCAGTCCCAGGCGATGGTCGACGTGGCCGCCGAAAAATATCCGGACGTCGAAATCAAATGCGATTCGGTCGCGAACCCTATGGCATTCGACCGAGCACTCTTCACCCATATTTTTTGCACCCATTTTACCATCTATGAAATCGAGAACAAAGCCCGGTTTTTTAGCAACTGCTATTTCTGGTTGCAGAACAACGGATATTTAATCCTTCATTTAGTGGAGAAAGACCGATTCAATGCGGTTGTACCCGTAGCCCTCCCCGAAAACTATTCGCCGGAGGTTTTCGACCAACGTGTTCTCAAAACCTGTGTCGATTTCGGCGATTTCGATTATTCCGCCGAATATGTCCCTTTGAAAGAGAACCGGATGATTTTCAAAGAGAGTTTCAAGGACAAAGAAACACAACATATTCGCCAGAACGAACGAACCCTCTATATGGATTCCCCGTCAGACATTTTAGAGGTAGCGCGGACGGCGGGATTCGTTGCGAAAGGGGCATTCACATTAGAGGCCGCACCTTGCAAAGACCGATGGCAACAACTCGTCATTTTAGAGAGGCTTTCTTAAGTCGATTCAAACGTCAAAGAAAGGATTTAAATGGACGAAAATACATGGTTTATCGAGAGAGAGAAAGATGGAATGGACGCCTCTATATTTCTATGTTCTCCAGAACATTCGACACTTACATAAAATAAAAACCGAGTACCTGGAACTCTTGCGAGAACTCACAGAGGCGCCGGATATTCCCGACAGCCAGTTTCTGATGCAAGTGTTAGACATACATCGTATGGGAGAGATTATCGTCGGAATAGAAAACGGTCACCTCGTATGCTCTGGCACGATTATCATTGAACCCAAAATTATACGGGGCGGACGACCCGTAGGTCACATCGAAGACATTGTGGTTCTCCCGGGGTCCCGAGGTAAGGGTTTCGCGAGAAAGGTATTGACAGAATTGAAAGATTACGGGGTAAAACAGGGGTGTTATAAGCTGATTCTGGATTGTCACGAGGGTTTAGAAGGCTTCTATTCGAAGCTGGGATTCGAAAAGAAAGGGGCGCAGATGGCCGAATATTTAGCAACGATTTGAGAGAACAAGGATATAAAACTATCCAGCGAACCCCCCCTATAATGGGGGTTACACCGCTGATTATTTTAACCACCACCGTAGACGTCCAGCCGAAAGTTTATGTATTCCAGAGGGATAAGAGCGAACGATTGGGACACTACACGAAAAAAATCCGGTATTGGTTGTTCGAGACAACCTTTCCCATTGTAGTCGTCGAGAACTCCGGATATACCTTTCCCGAATTAGATGCAGAAAAAGAAGAGTTCCGCGACCGGTTTGAAATCATTTCTTATGTAGAGGCGGATTTACCTGAAGCCGCCTATCTCCAGGGAAACCCATACAAGGGTGCGAGCGAGGTATTCGCGATTCATTGGGCGGTTTCACAGACGCGGCTCACGGGAGAGTTTATCATCAAAATCACGGGGCGATTCTTTATCCCGGGCTTCGCCGCCTTTTTAGAAGAATACGATTTAGAAAAATGGGATGTCATCGTGCAAAATAATGCCTCGAGGTGTGAAATGTTAGGATGCCACCGGCGGCATTTTGACAGAGTTTTCGATGTCGATTTGAGAATGATGGATGGAAATTATTCAGGAAACGTCGAAGACGTCTATCAGAGTAGGTGCGAACAATATAAGAATATCATACGTTGTCCGGTGTTTCCAATCGAAGGAACACAACGAGGTGGAATTGACGAAGTATTTTATGATATTTAATATATAAGTGTTATAATGATTGGTCAAGCAATATTACATCCATTTTTGCATATATATAATTTTTGTACCTATGTATATAATTCTACTACTGGTGGTGCTCTTCCTGGTGTTGGTGT
>Ga0214921_10001362_pt1 | contig 42122 bp, 44 predicted proteins | sample LL1505_MetaG_FD_177992 | JGI IMG/M metagenome (GOLD analysis project Ga0214921, IMG submission 177992) | Freshwater microbial communities from Lake Lanier, Atlanta, Georgia, United States - LL-1505 | ecosystem: Environmental > Aquatic > Freshwater > Lake | place: USA: Georgia | collected...
TAGATGAGAGCAAATACACCATTTATGACTATGTTTTTCCTAATAAAAATTATTCATTTTTTGTGGAAAATATTTTGTATCTAAAAGATAATCTGTCACTTACGCCTGGTTTAAGATATGAAAATATCAATACCAATGCAAAAGGATATTATGGAAATGCACCTGAGGATTTAGCAGGAAACAGAGTACTTCTGAACATTATAAATGAAAATAGAAGCGCTAAAAGAGGATTTTTAATTGGAGGAATTGGATTGAGTTATAAACCAATCAGTAAATTGAATTTATACACCAACCTTTCTCAAAACTATCGTTCTATTACTTTTAGTGATATGCGAATTTCAAATCCATCACAAATAATTGATCCTAATTTGAAAGATGAAAAAGGCTATTCATTTGATATTGGAGTGAGGAGTGAAGATACCAAAAAAATAATTTATGATTTTAGTGCTTTTTATTTGAATTATGCCAATAGAATTGGTGAAATTGATACCACTATTAAGAATTTTTCAGTAAGAAAAAGAACCAATATTGGCAAGGCAACTATCATGGGAGTAGAGTCTTATGTAGAAAGTGATGTGTATAAATTGATATATCCTAATTCTCAAAATTGGTCAACTACTTTATATGCTAATCTTGCTTTTATAAATTCTAAATACGATGTGGTGATAAAAAATAGAAAAGGAAATCAAGTTGAATTTGTGCCCAAAATTAATACTAAATACGGAATTCGTGGTGGATATAAAAACCTAAAAGCATCCTATCAAATCACTTATTTATCGAGCCAGTTTTCTGATGCTAGTAATGAAATTGATGGAGGTTATTCGGCTGTAATTGGTTTAATACCGTCTTATACCGTGATGGATTTTAGTGTTTCTTACTTATACAAAAAACTAAAAATTGAAGGAAGTATAAATAATCTTGCCAATAAAATGTACTTTACTCGCCGAGCCACTGGCTATCCCGGTCCTGGAATTTTGCCCTCTGATGGAAGAAGTTTTTATGTTACTTTGCAGATAAAAATATAAAAGACCTACACTTTTTTACAATGTAGGTCCTTCAAAATTAATGATTTAACATTTGGCAGATTTAAGCTGTAAATGCAACTATTTGGCTTTTGATTTAAAACGGTTTACAAAACCTATGATAAGGATTCGGTTTTGCAAAAACCGAATAGCCCTAACTTTTTAATTATTAACTATTTGGAATACTCGGAACAGCAGAAATAATTACTTGTAATGTATTCTACTCATAAGTTTGTAACCATTTTTTTGCCTCAAAAATATTTTGTTTTAACGATTTTTCAAAATATTCTTTAGCTTTCAAAGGATAACCGGTTTCATACAAAAATTTAGCATAATAAAAATCTATTAATAAAATTTCATATTGAGTAGTTTCCAAAATACCTTTCTCGAAATTATTTTTGGCATTTTCAATATCCCCAGTTAAATAATAATAAACGCCTAAATTTCTATATTTATAACCTTTATCTACTCCTTGCGACAAATTTTCTAGTTTGTCAATTTCTAATTTTGCCAAATTGATTTCACTTTTTAATAAATGAGCCAATACTAAGTTATGATACGCAAGCATTAAGGATGAATCTTTAATTAGAGACATTTTAAAGTATTCGATACATTCTTCAATATTGTTATTTATTAATAAAAATACTCCTATATTATTCAAAATATCTGCCTCAAAACTCACATTTGGTGCATATTTCAACGCCTCTTTTAATATTTTCAATGCAGGTTCAATTTTATTTTCAGCAAAGTAAATATCGGCATTGTAAATTAACCCATAAACTTTAATCTCCTTTTTATCAACAAGTTCATAAGTGAGATTATTAATGTATTCATAAGCATTTTCATATTCCTTTTTAATACTATTTTTAAGCCCATTTGTGAAAATATTATCTTTTATAATTCTACTTTAACACATTAAAAATAAATTTTGAAAATTTATTTTTTGCCCACAGATTTCACAAATTTCACAAATTTATTTGTGAGATCTGCGAGATCTGTGGGAGACATTATGCTTGAAAAGCATTAAATCTACACTTAACAAAAACTACTAATGACCTTTTTATAAAATTTCACAAAATTGAAAACTTCATTTTCAATAAAAATCTAATCTGTTAAAGTAGAAATAAAATAAATAGAATATGTAGCCAATGCGAATGCAAAAACGTTTGCAGGAATTATTGCGATTCTTGTCCATTGTGTTTCCATAAAATCTTCTGAGTTTCTACCTATATTATATAACTCATTTGCGACTTCTTTTCCAAAACCAAAAAAAATAGATGCAATATAAATAAATAACCTACCCTCTTCATCTTTGCCATAATCAAACGCTGTTTCAATTAAATAAATTTCAACAGCAATTAGAATTAATTTACTTAAAGTATATTGAGAATCCTTAAGTACATTCTTCTCTATAAAGATAATATAGACATCTTCATCTTTAACCAAACTTGTTTCAAAAACCTCACCTTCAATTTCATAAGGAATTGAAGATGTTGATTGAATTAAAGAAATCTCTTCAATTTTATACTTTATATATTCAATTTTAAAACAACTTAACAAGTTTTGAAAGACACTATCAACTCCAATATTAGAGTTGAAATTTGTTAAATCAAATGAATGATTCAAGTAAGAATCTCCGTATTTAGATACCAAACTCAATAAGCAATTAATCACCCATTCTTTATCTTTTTCAGTGATATTAAATTGAAGTTGCTTTTTTTTACTAAAATCTATGCCGAATATTTTCATAATTTATTTTCGCCCGCATTGTCTTCGTCCTATCAATATTGTCCATGGTTCAAAACTGTTTTTAACCTTGCACCTATAAATCTTTCCTCAACACAAATGTAAATAATTTATTGTTTATGTCTGTGATTGGAACAGAAAAGACCTACACTTTTTATGATGTAGGTCTTTCAAAATTAATGAGTTAACATTTTTTTATTAATTGTATTTTTCGTGAATTAGCTGTGCCACTAAAGCTGTCCAACCAGTTTGGTGAGAAGCACCTAAGCCTTCGCCAGTATCTCCATGGAAATATTCAAAGAACAGAATATGGTCAACAAAATGAGGATCATCTTGCAAAATACTTTGTTTTCCAAAAACTGGTCTATGTCCGTTTTTATCTTTTGTGAAAATACTTATCAATCTATCACTCACTAAATCAGCAATTTCTTTCAGATTTTTGTAATCGCCTGATCCAGTGGGGTATTCTACTTTAAATTCATTTCCATAATATGAATAGAATTTTTTCAAAGATTCAATTAATAAGTAATTTACAGGAAACCAAATTGGGCCTCTCCAGTTACTATTACCGCCAAACATGCCAGAATCTGACTCGCCAGGATTGTAAGTGACTGTAAATACCTCGCTTTGAGTTTCAAATTTATAAGGTTGCTCTTTATGAGCTTTTGAAAGTGCCCTAAATCCATAGTCAGATAAAAATTCTTTTTCATCTAACAATCTGCTTAACACCTTTTTAAGTTTAGTGCCTTTTAAAATTGAAAACCTGCGTCTGATACCTGCTTTTGGTTTGTTCCAAGTAGAAATCAATCTGTAATAAGCGGGTTTATTATTAAAAAACCATTCTAGCCTTCTGTTAAAATGCTGTAATTTGGCAGTAATTTCAGGTTCAATAGTCTCAATGGCATACAAAGGAATTAAACCCACCATTGACCTGATTTTTAATGGAATAGAAGTTCCGTCATGATTATTTAGTACATCGTAAAAGAAACCATCTTCTTCATTCCACATATCTAAACCTCTCTTGTCAAGATTTAATATAGCACCAGCAATATGTAAGAAATGCTCCATAAATTTAGAGGCAACATCTTCATAAGCAGGGTTTTTCTTGCTGATTTCCATTGAGATACGCAACATATTTAAGGAATACATCGCCATCCAACTTGTTCCATCAGCTTGTTCAAGCGTGCCACCTGTAGGCAATGGTCTGCTTCTGTCAAATACCCCAATATTATCTAAGCCTAAGAATCCACCTTCAAAAATATTATTTCCAGAAGAGTCTTTTCTATTCACCCACCAAGTAAAATTAAGTGTAAGTTTGTGAAATACACGTTCTAAGAAACTAATATCCTCAGTACCATACATTTCTTTTTCAATTTCATATACTCGCCAGCAAGCCCAAGCATGCACGGGAGGATTTACATCAGAAAAATGCCATTCGTAAGCAGGAATTTGCCCATTTGGATGCATATACCACTCTCTCAATAGCAAAATTAATTGTCTTTTTGCAAATTCTGGGTCAATTAAAGCCATTGGTACACAATGGAATGCTAAATCCCATGCTGCATACCAAGGATATTCCCATTTGTCGGGCATTGAAATTACTTCAAAGTTTTTCATGTGCAACCACTCATGGTTTCTTCCTTTGAGTCGTTCTTGAGGTGGTTTGTTTTTTTCATCTCCGTTCAACCAATCTTCTACATTGAAATAGTAAAATTGTTTGGTCATTAATAAACCTGCAAATGCCTGACGTTGAATGTTTTTTAATTCGTTATCTTTTACTTTTTTTGCTATTTCGTCATAAAAAGTATTGGCATGTTGAATACGTTGCATAAAAACATAGTCAAACTTCGCCAATCTAATATCGTCTTCTTTATCTGCAAGTCTAAGTTTAATAACTTGTTTTTCACCAGGAGCCAAGGTCATTTTGAAACGAAGTGCTGCTTTAGTACCCTCTAATTTTGAGTTTACTGCACTTTTCTTTCTAGAAACCACAAAATTATTGATACCATCTTTCCAATATCCAACTTCAGGTTTGTGATCATATACTTTTGCATGATTGGTTTCATTGTTACAAAACAAAAGCCCAGGTTTTCCTTCGTAATACAAATACATGTAGCCATTTTCAGGGTGCCAAGCACTCAAAATTCCTTCTTTGTGTTTGGCAAGCTCTGGTTTTGGGTAGCCAGGGTAGTAGGTCCAATAATTTCTAAACCAAATTTGTGGTAAAAGATGTATAGTTGCTGTTTCAGGACCTCTGTTAGTTACTGATATTCTGATGTATATGTCATCTGGTTCGTCTTTGGCATATTCTGTTTCTACATCAAAATACCTGTTTTCATCAAAAACACCTGTATCAAAAATGGTATAGGTAGGATCTTTTTTGCTTCTTTTGGCGTTTTCTGTTACTAATTTTTCGTAAGGATATTCGCTTTGTGGATATTTATACAAAAATTTCATGTATGAATGGGTAGGCGTACTGTCTAAATAATAGTACAATTCCTTTACATCTTCACCATGAGTACCCTGATTACCAGTAAGTCCAAAAAGTCTTTCTTTGATGATGGGGTCTTTTTCATTCCACATGGCTACTCCAAAACAAACAAATTGTTTGCGGTCACAAATGGCATGAATTCCGTCTTCACCCCAACGATATGCACGGCTGCGAGCTTGGTCGTGCGAAAAATGTTCCCATGCCGACCCATCAGGGCTATAGTCTTCTCTTACCGTACCCCATTGGCGTTCAGTAACATAAGGCCCCCATTTTTTCCAGTCTCCACTGGTTTTTTTTAATACTCTATCTCTTTCTGGATTATACATTTTTTTTAGTTGAGAGTTGAAAGTTAACAGTTATCAGTTATCGGTTATCAGTGAATAGTTGTTAATATTAATTTTTTTTACTTGTCACTTATCACTTATCACCTATCACCTATCACTTTTCACTTAATACCTAATACTTAATACTTAATACCCTTTTCTAATTTTCTCTAATATTTCTTTTCCGCCGTTTTCTAAAATTTCTACGGCTATATTTTTACCTAAAATGGTTGCTTCAGCTAAATGTCTAATACCACTTTTACGGATAATTTGTTGACCGTCAAGGCTTATTAAACCTGCATTTAATTCAATATTTTCTCCATTTACCTTGGCATAAGCAAATGAAGGAATGCTGCATCCGCCTTCAAGTTCTTTCAAAAATGCTCTTTCTGTCAGCAAAGCTAATGCTGTTTCTTCATGATTCAGGGCATTTTTAATTGTATTTCTTGTTTCTTCATCAAGATTTGTTGAAGCTTCAATTGCTACACTTCCTTGCCCAACAGGTGGGGTAAATTGCTCTATACTAAGTTCTTCTGCAATATATTCATCTAAATTCATTCTATGAACTCCCGCAAAAGCAAGTAAAATAGCATCGCAAGCACCTTCTTGTAATTTACGCATTCTGGTTTGTAGATTCCCACGCATATCCACCGTTTTTACAGCAGGATAATAATGATGTAAAATTGCATTTCTTCTGGTTGAAGAAGTGCCAACTACAATGTTTTCAGTGCTTAAGGAAATGTTTTTGTTGTACGATACCAAAACGTCATTTACTTTTTCTCTTTCGGTAAATGCTATAATTTCTAAATTTTGAGGTAGGGTAGATGGTAAATCTTTGGCAGAATGCACCGCAATATGAATTTCGCCATTGAGCAAGGCAGTTTCTAATTCTTCAGTAAACACGCCTTTACTTCCAATTTTAGCCAATGTTACTTCTAAAATTTTATCGCCTTTGGTTTCAAATGTTACAATTTGGGTTTGTAAACCAGCCTTTTGTAATAAATTTTCAACATAATAAGCCTGCCAAAGTGCTAATTGGCTTCCTCTAGTACCAATTTTTACTACCATTTTTTGATATTAAATAATAAATGAAAAATCTGTTATACAAATAAAATGAAAAAATATGTATTTGCGGGCATGAATTGTAAAAAATGCAAGCAAGATTTGATTTATTCTAATGATATTAAAGTTTGTTCGTAATCAAATTGTAAATCTTCGTGCATTTTTGAAATCTCTTTTCTTATCTTTTTTAATTGATTTTGATATATGTTATACAAAGTGGGTTCACTTTTTCTATTCAACTTATGCCTGTCCATTTCTCTGCAAAAATGAAGCATAATTTCCACTTTGGTGGTGGAGTTTTTTGAAAAATGGAGGTATTTATTTACAGTTTTTAATATTTTTCTAATGCTCTTTTTTGCCAAATAAATATTAGTGTAATGCACTTCTTGCATCAAAATAGAGACTTCTGCATTTATTTCTTTAATAAAATCATCTTCATTTTCTGCTTTAAATAGCAAATAATCAACTAGTTCTTTGTTTTCTTTTTTGAATTTAGCTACACTTATACATACTTCAATTAATTGTTGAGGGGATAATGTTTGAAGCTCTTTTTTGATTTGAGCTATTGAAGATGAAATCATAAGTTTTAATTGCGATAATTTGATGCCAAAAGTACCAAATTATCGCAAAAATTTGAGTGAAATTATTGTTTTTCCAATATGGTTTTAAGGTTTTTAAGATTTTGTGCCTGAGCATCATGTAAGATTTTTTTGCCAATTAACGACATTAAATTCATTGGCCATTTACCTTTTCCATAAAATTCTGTTGTTACTAAAGTTTGGTTGGGAGAAATAGCTTTTACAAATGTTGCTGCTTTGGCTTGGTCTTCAAAAGGGCGTTTAAATCTCAAATCTACATCATACCTCTCGTTGGTAATTTTTGTAATTTCTTGTTCACCAGCTCCCACGTTTTCATTTTTACTGTCCCATTTTGCAATAAAACCAACGGTGCCATCAGTGCCCACATAACTCACAGAGGCAGGGTCTTGTTGTACCCAAACACTGTATTGCTCTTGATTTTTTATAATTTTAATGTAGTCAAAAACCTCGTTTGCGGGTTTATTTATTGTTTCTGTATTGCTTACAGTATATTCTTTAGGAATAAATAAAGCAATAATTAGGGGAAGTGCAATGATAGACACTAGCACAATAAGGATAATTTTTACAATTTTCATTTTTTTTTTAGATTTTAGATAATAGAAGTTAAATTTTAGATGTTAGACTGACCTTAAACATTTAACCTTAAACCTTAAACATTTCACGACTCACCAATTAATTGTTTTCAGTATATTTTTTAAAGTTATTCAAGATAGATTGCCAGCCATACTCTTGCAATTGGTAAGGATTTTGGTTTTCAGCATCAAAAGTTTCTGTTACTTTTACTTGACCATCAATTTCTTCAAAAGTTATATAAACTTTTCTGCCACCTTCAATTGTATAATTAATTGTTTTATTCTCAATCACTTCGGTGTAAATTCCATTAAAATCAAAACTTGCAGAACCATCTTTTGCAGCCATTGTAGTTACAAATTTTCCTCCAAATACTAGGTTATTTTCAGCATTTGGTACATGCCAATCATCAGATGCAGAACACCAATTTTGAATATGTGCTGGTTGGTTCCAGAATGCCCAAACTTTTTCTATAGAAGCATTTATCAATGTAGTAATTTGAATTTGAGCATTTTCTGCTTGAGCTTTTATTATTTCTAATGCTTTTGGAAACACATTTTCAAAGAAACTTATGAAATTATTATTGGTTTGTAAAGTTACTGTTAATAAAGTGATTCCGTTGTTTTCTTGTAGATTATAGGCTTCAATCGCTCCATTCCATTCTTTAGATTTTTCATCAAGTGGTTGCTCTTCAAAGTTTTTCACTTCACCAATATGCTTAAAAGTCATTTGTGAAAATTCAGTTTTTTCTTCAATTACTGAATACATTCCACCACCATCAGGTCCTAGAAAATGTATTTTACTTCCTTGTTTCCAGTCAGATACAGCATAAGAACCTTCATGAAAAACACTTGTCCATTTTCTGTATGAAAAATCATTCCACAAGCACCACCAAACATTTTCAGCAGATGCATTAATTTCTGTTTTAAATTCTAAGTTATTCATTGGTAAGTTTTTTATTAAATTGAGTTTTAAATAATAGTAAAAAAAATAATATAAACTCTTTTCTTCCATATATTAATGTAATTATTCTAAAATATACTATACAAAATGTAAAATACAAAATGTATTATACAATACTCTAAAAAAAAGAGCTGGGCAATTAATCACCCAAATCTAAACTTTCAATTATCAACTCTCAACTAACCAACTTACCCAAAAGCAGGAATACCAGTGATTTCGTTACCTAAAATCAGCAAATGAATATCGTGTGTACCTTCATAAGTAACTACTGATTCTAAATTCATCATGTGTCGCATAATTGGGTAGTCGCCTGTAATGCCCATAGCACCAAGTATTTGTCTTGCATCACGGGCTACATCTAGTGCCAATGCCACGTTGTTTCTTTTTGCCAAAGAGATTTGAGCTGTGGTAGCTTTGCCTTCATTTTTCAACATTCCTAAACGCCAAACCAGCAATTGAGCCTTGGTAATTTCTGATAGCATTTCTGCTAATTTTTTCTGAATCAATTGAAAAGAGGCAATTGGTTTATCGAACTGAATACGCTCCAAAGCATATTTTTTAGCCACATCATAGCATTCCATGGCAGCACCTAATGCTCCCCAAGCTATTCCATAACGAGCAGAATCTAAGCACATTAACGGAGCTCCCAATCCACTTTTACCTGGAAGTAAATTTTCTTTTGGCACTTTTACATTGTCGAAAACTAATTCCCCTGTAGCACTTGCTCTCAACGACCATTTGTTATGTGTTTCTGGAGTTGAGAAGCCTTCCATGCCTCGTTCCACAATTAAACCGTGAATTCTACCCGCTTCATTTTTTGCCCAAACTACTGCAATATCAGCAAAAGGAGCATTTGAAATCCACATTTTTGAGCCATTTAATAAATAATAGTCGCCTTTGTCTTCAAAATGGGTGAGCATTCCACTTGGGTTTGAACCATGATTTGGTTCTGTGAGCCCAAAGCAACCTAACATTTCTCCACTTGCCAATTTTGGCAAGTATTTGTGTTTTTGCTCTTCAGAGCCAAAAGTATAAATTGGATACATTACCAAAGAGCCTTGTACAGAGGCAGTTGACCGCATTCCAGAATCGCCTCGCTCAAGTTCTTGCATCATGATGCCATACGCCATATAATCTAATCCTCCTCCGCCATATTTTTCAGAAACAAATGGGCCAAAAGCACCAATATCTCCAAATTTCTTTACAATATGTTGAGGAAAAGTTGCATTTTGGCAATGCTCCTCAATGATAGGTTTTATTTCTTTGTTTACAAAATCTCTTATAGATGAGCGAATTAGCTTGTGTTCTTCGGAAAGGAGGTCGTCGAGCTGATAAAAATCAGGCGCCTCATAAAGGTTATTTTTCATAATTACTTAAATTATTTTTATACTGAAACGATAAATTGAGATTGAAGTTAATTTCAATATGATTATTTGTTTTTTAATAAAATTCTAGAGTAATATTGATTATGATTTTTGAATAAATTCATTAAATCTTTTTTGTTTGGATTTAATAAATAGAAAGATGAAGTATTATTTTCAATTTGAGTTGTGTCAGAAATTTCTTCTACAACATAAGTTGAATCTACAGTTTGAGGAACAAGAACCTCAATAGTTAAGAATTTATTTTTTCTTAGTTTTAATCTTTTGACTGTCCAACTTTCAAATGACTTTGTATTAACAAACAAATAGCCATTGTATTTTTTTAATAAATCACCTCTCTTTAAATTAAAAATTGTATCTATAAATGTTTGTTTTAAAAGAATTGAATCATGAATATTTCCTTCTTTGGTTATATTTAATTTTTTCAAAACTTCTTTTAATGTATCATATTCTATTTTAGAAACTAATATGTAATTTATGTCATGACTAATTATTTGATTTTTAGTGATTAACCAATGCGAACTATCATTTAGTGAACCATATTTTCCTTGATACTTTTTGGGAAAAGATGGAATATTCTTGATTTTAAAAGGTTGAGAATGAACAAAAACTAATTCTTCTAGCTTTTTTTCTCCACAAGAAAATATAAAAAATAGTAATAAGGGAAGTATTATTTTATTCATTACAGTTTACTTTAAAACAGAATTACAAATAATCTATTTGGTTTTAGAAAATTAATGTCTCAACTTTACAAACGAAAAAATACAACATTCGGTTTACATGGGTAGTGAAAGAATTACTGAAAAGAAATCGTTGGAGGAGATTGTTGCTCAATTAAGAGGAAAATTTGCTGAAGACGGACAAAATTTGGAGTCATATTTAGAAGGCTTATTGCTCTCTAACTATTTGAATTACTGGGATTATATCAAATTAGATACGCTACTTTCATTACAACAACCCAAAACCAATTTCCCTGATGAATATATTTTTGTAGTGTATCATCAAATTGCAGAATTGTATTTTAATTTGATACTTTTTGATATAAAACAACTCGGTAAAGAACCTTTTACCCAGCAAAATTTTGAAAATAAATTACAAAGAATCAGTAATTATATTCAACAAATTTTAAATTCTTTTGAAGATGTAATTGGCAGTATTACCAAAGAACAATTTTTTCAGTTCAGAAATGCTTTAATGCCAGCAAGTGGTTTTCAATCTTTCCAATTTAGAGAAATAGAATTTGCCATAGCACCTTTGCAAAATTTGCTCGAATCTGCTGAAAAACAACATATTGAGCAAGGATTTTCGATTGAAGAAAACTACCAAAAAGTGTATTGGAAAAAAGGCTCATGCGATGCTAAAACGGGCAAAAAAACCTTGACTTTGGTAGAATTTGAACAAAAATACGACACTTATTTATTGAATAAAATTAATGAATACCAGTCAGCTAATTTATTTTTTTACTATCAAAAAGCAAAAGCAGAGGGCTTTGAATTAAACAAAATCAATGTTTTATTAAAAGAAATTGACGAGAAATTCAACGTTCATTTCGCATTAATCCATTACAAAGCTGCAGCCAAACATCTCAGACACAATGCTAAAGACGTGGCATCAACAGGCGGAACCAATTGGCAACAATATCTTCCTCCTCGTTTTCAAAGAATTATATTTTTCCCAGAATTATGGACTGTACAAGAAAAAGAAGAATGGGGCAAAAAGTTTGTGGATGGGATTGTGTTATAAAACTATATTCAAACAATATATCCATTTTATTAGTTTTAATAAATAAAACCTTATGAAAAAAGTATATCACGCAATTAAGTATTTTGTTCTCATGTTGTTATCTTCATGTTATGCAACTACCAAATCTAAACCCGACAATGCTATGGATACTCAAAAAACCGAAAACACTTCGTTTTACTCTTTTAAAATGCAAACAATTGAAGGCAAAGAATTTGATTTTGCAACATTAAAAGGTAAAAAAGTATTAATTGTAAATACTGCATCTGAATGTGGTTATACTCCTCAATACAAAGATTTGCAAAAATTACATGAAGCTTATGGAAACAAACTAGTTATACTTGGATTTCCGAGTAATGAATTTGGTGGTCAAGAACCAGGCTCAAACCAAGAAATAGCTTCATTTTGTGAAAAAAATTATGGAGTTACTTTTCAAATGTTTGCCAAAATAGTTGTAAAAGGTGCTGATAAAAATCCTCTTTATCAATGGTTAACAGATAAATCTCAAAATGGTTGGAATTCGCAAGAACCATCTTGGAATTTTAATAAATATTTAATTGACGAAAAAGGTCAGTTGATAAAATATTTTTCATCGGGTGTGAAACCAATGAGTGAAGAAATTATAAGTCTTTTGTAAAATTTTATTTGCTTTTTAAAGGCAAAAAACTAGATTTGTGGTAGTAAGAAATGGATTTATTTTGTTTAAATAAGTCCATTTCATTACACAGTTTTTTTCAATTAAAATACTTAAAATGGAATTGAACGAACACAACCCTCGCCACAAAGCATTGCAAATCAACCTTGACCCAAGACCGTACGGCACTTTTGCCGAAATTGGGGCTGGGCAAGAAGTAGCAGCATGGTTTTTTAAAGCTGGTGCCGCCTCTGGCACTATAGCCAAAACTATGTCGGCTTATGACATGACCTTTTCTGACGCCATTTATGGAAAAGAAGAAAGTGGTAGGTATGTGTGTGAGAGCAGATTAATGAAAATGCTCGACAAAGAATATTCATTATTGGAAGAAAGACTAAAAGGCGTAAGACCTCCCAATAATCTATTTTTTACCTTTGCAAATACTGTTGTTGCACTCAATTTTAAGAAAACCAATCAAGGACATGGTTGGTTGGGTGTTCGTTTTCAGTTAGAACCAGACAGTGCTCCCAATGATTTAATTGTGCATGTTCGCTTGCTCGATAATGATTCGGCTTTGCAGCAACAAGCCATTGGAACACTGGGTGTAAACATGGTTTATGCTTGCTATTATTATAATGAAACGCCTGAGCAAATGATGCTTTCTTTGCTAGAAGGGCTTGGAAATGAGAGAATTGAAATTGATATGTTCAAGCTTTCTGGGCCTCAGTTTAGTGAGGTAGATAATAGATTGATGGCATTGAAATTGGTAAAAAATGGTTTGACTAATGCCACCATGTTCTCACCCAATGGCACAGTTTTGCAGCCTTCTGAAGCATTGTATAAGAAAAATATTTTGGTAACCAGAGGTAGATTTAGACCATTGACCAAAGTAAATTTGGACATGTTTGAAAAATCGTACCAGCAGTTTTCTACTGACAAATCCGTTTCTGGCACACCAATAGTTGAAATTGCGGAACTTACGCTAGCAAATTTAAGAAGCGACAATGATGAAATTGACGAAAGAGATTTTCTAGACAGAGCAGATATACTTTGCGAAGCAGGTAAAAATGTGTTAATCTCTAATTATCATGAATATCACCGCTTAGTTGAGCATTTATCCAATTGTACAAAACTAAAAATAGGCATTGTAATGGGAATGCCAAATTTGGCTACCATTTTTAATGAAGAATATTACAAACATCTAAAAGGAGGTATTTTAGAGTCATTTGCGCAATTGTTTAGTAGAAATGTGAAATTGTACATTTACCCAACTTTAACCAAAGACAATAGCCCAATTTTTAGTGGTAGAGAGTATAAATTACCTCCACACCAAATTGATTTGCTTGAATATTTGTGGGTGAATGATAAAATTGAAGATATTCAAAACCCCAATACGGACAATCCTGGTGTTTTTTCAGACGAAGTTTTGAAAATGTTAAAAGATAAAAATCCCAATTGGGTAAAATATGTGCCTGATTTTGTGGCATCTGCCATAAAAAATGGTCACTTGTTTAACTTTTACGAAACAGCAGAATAAATTGGTTGTCAGTTGTCAGTTATCGGTTTTTAGTTATTAGTTATCAGTTATCAGTTATTAAGTAAATAGTATAATGTACTAACTTTATACTATTTACTTTATACTTTATACTTTATACTTTATACTTTATACTTTATACTTTATACTTTATACTTTATACTTTTAACTTTTAACTTTTAACTTTTTACCATTCACCTTTCACTTATCACTAATCACCTATCTCCTATCACCTATTATTCGTACCAATACAATGGATCAATGTCCACCAATTCGTCCATCAAGAAGTTTAAGTCATTAATTTTTCCGGTTTTAATATCATACACCCATCCATGAATGTTTAATGAGCGGTTTTTCCATGCTTTTTGTACAATGCTGGTTTTGGCTAGGTTATATACTTGCTCTTTCACATTCAAATCAACAAGTTTATCATATCTTTCTTGAAAATCTTCTATGGCATCAAGTTCTTTTCTGTGCTTTACATACACATCTTTTATGTTGATAAGCCATTTGTTCACAATACCATTGTCTTGATTTTGTATGGCAGCCAATACGCCACCACAACCATAATGACCACAAACAATGATGTGTTTCACTTGCAACACATCTACAGCATAGTGCAGCACAGAAAGCATATTTAAATCAGTCAGCACCACCATGTTGGCAATGTTTCTTTGTTCAAAAATACTTCCTTTTTCACTTTGAGTAATCTCATGTGGGGGTACACGACTATCGGCACATCCAATCCACAGAAATTCAGGGGTTTGTCCCTCAGCATGCTTTGCAAAGTAATCTTTGTCTAAAGCTAGTTTTTCGGATACGAATTCTTCGTTACCTTTTAGTAGTTTGTAATAAGCGGCAGAATGCATATTTATTTATTTGTTTAATGTTTCTTTTGAGTTAGTTTGTATGTTGATACAAATTTCTTTTAGCGGCAAGTCGTTCACATCACCATTAAAAGGGTCTTCAATTTCCTCAGCCAACATTTCTATACTTACTAAAGCATAAAATACAAACATTGTGAGGGGAATGAGCACAAAACCAAAATCTTGAGCTAAAAAAATGGGCAAAGTCATGATATATACAAAAATAAATTTTTTTATAAACATGCTGTAAGAGTAGGGGATGGGCGTGTTTTTGATTCTTTCACAACCACCAATTGTAGCCACAATTTCTTTTAAATCAGCATCTAAAGCCAGAAATTGAATGTCATTTAAAGTGCCATCTTTTCTTTTTCTTTCCACAAAGTGATACAATTCATTGGCGGTGAGATTAGGAATATGCATACTTTTTTCTAAATGTTCATTTAGGTGGGTGGTTTTGTTCATTTTTTCATGATTATGATTACCACTTAAATGCGCTTCAAAAGAAATAGTGAAATTTTGTATATAGCTAAATGTTTCTAGTTTCTCTTCTTTTAAAGTTAAAAACGTATCTATTTTATGAGTAAAACTTCTAAAACTATTTACCAAATTGCCAAGCAATCTTCTTCCATCCCACCAACGGTCGTAGGCTGTGTTGGTTCTGAAAACGAGGAGTAATGAAAGTATAAACCCTAATAATGAGTGAATTACATTGGTGCTTTTAATAGAAAATACATGCTTTTCGAACAATACAATCAGAGCTGTGTAAACCCCAATGGAAAGTATTAGCCAAAATAATTTTCTAAAAGTATCACTTCTATGAAACTGAAATATCAGCGAAAACCAATTTTTAGGATTGTACTGAATCATATATTTGTTTGTTTATTCAATTGAAGCAAAAGAATGAAATGGCAATTTAATGCATAATTAATAATTTCTACTAAAATTATCCAACAAAATTGCAGTGGCAATGGCAGCATTGAGCGATTCTGTTTCGCCAAAGCGAGGTATGGTAATTTTATTTTTTATTAAACCATTAATTTCATTTGATATTCCATTCGACTCATTTCCAATGACTAATGTAAATGGATTTGAAGTTTTAGTTGTATGAATATTTTCTCCGTTTAGCAATGCACCATAAATTGCAGTTTCTGTTTTTTGTAAAAAAGCTGGTAGAGGAGTGTAAATAATGTTGGTTCTAAACAAAGAACCCATGCTAGAATTTACCACTTTGGGGGCAAAAGCATCGGTGGTGTTTTCAGAACAGATAATTTGGTTTATTCCATACCAATCTGCTGTGCGAATGATGGTGCCTAAATTGCCAGGGTCTTGAATATGGTCTAGAACTATCGTATTTGCTTTATAATCAATATTTTGCGAATTAAATGATGGGTAATTTGCTACTGCAATTGCAGAATTGTTGTTTTCAAAAGTGCCCACTTTGGTAAGTTCATCCTCTGTGCATTCGTGCACTTCAATACCTTGTAATAACTTTTCATTGCTATAAATAAAACTTTTAGATGCAAATAAGTATTTGATAGTCAGGCTTGAATGTAGTAATTCTTCCACTGATTTTTTGCCTTCGACCAGAAAAGCTTGATGCTCCAATCTATATTTCTTAATTTGCAGAGAATTTATGTATTTTAGCCACTTGTTGCTTAGCATTCTTGATTTTATTTAAACCACGATATTACAGTTTTCTTTTCCTTTTTGCAATTCTATTTTTGCAATCTTGTATCAATGGCAGGTGGCTCAGAGACCGAGAACATGTGCTTGTGGCTAATAAAATAAAAGGAAGTGAGCAAGTTACGAAAGATGAATTAAAGCTTTTGTGCAAACAAAATCCTAATAGAAGAATTCCTAATATCAATATTGGCAAATACAATTTCTCTACCACGCCTTTTTTGTGGTTTTACTTGTTTGGACGTGAATTTTTTTATGAAGATGATTATAAAGAAAAAATTAAATCAAACGAAGATTTATTGCTGAAAATCAGAGAGCAATATAAAAAAGATTCAATAAATAATTTTAATCTAAAAGATTCAATTGCCCATGCAAAAGCTGTTCGTCATTTAAACAAAAAGTTGAACAAACAAAAAAAAGTGCTAAAAAATGGAAATTGGGTGATGCGTGTAATGGGTGAAGCACCTGCCTTGCTAGATTCAATAGCTATTTTGGAAACTAAGGAGCAAATGAAAATTTACTACCAAGGCAAAGGATTTTTAAAAGCTCAAATTAAAACTGAATTAGATACGCTCGACAATAATATTACGGTAAATTATATCATAAACGAAGGAAAAGTAAGTAAAATTAAGCAGTTTAGTTGGATCATAAAAGATACAATGTTGAATGAATTTGTTTCAAGAAATATGAAAGGAAGCAACATTCAAGTGGGTAATATTTATTCTGAAACCAATATTTCAAATGAAAGGGAAAGAATAACTAAACTGCTGAAAGACAATGGCTATTTTGATTTTGCACGTCAATATATCAATTTTACGGTGGATACTACTAATGTGTATGAAATAGTGTTAACATTAAATATTGAAAGTCCTGAAAATGAATTAGTTCATAAACGATATGTAATTCAAAAGGTTATTTATGATTTTGATCATCTCAGTACTTTAAATGTGCCCATAGAAACCTCTCTTTATCAGAGCATAAATTATAATTTTTATAAAAAAAGGTATCCAAAACGTATATTAAACGGTAGAAATGAATTGTATCCTATGCAATTTTATTCTGCCACCAATGCCCAAAAAACACAACAACAAATTGCAGGAATTGATATGTTTAAATTTGTGAGTGTAGAATTTGAAAAAATAGATTCATTGGATAATAAATTGATAGCCAAGGTTTCTGCTCAAAGTTTGCCTAAATATCAATTGAGCGACGAATGGGGCTTTACCGTTGGTCAAGGACAAGGATATCCAGGCCCTGTTGCCAATGTAAATTTGATCAATAGAAATATTTTTAAAAATGCAGAAATGCTTTCTTTTAATGTAAGAGGGGCTGTAGAAGGTCAGCCAAGTGTGTTGGATTTGAATAAATATTATAAAACTTATGATTATAGTGGCAACGTGTCACTCACTTATCCTCAGCTAATTATGCCCGCTAGGTTAAGAGAAAGGTTTGATAAATTTAATCCTAAAACAAGGTTCATTTTTAGTTATCAAAATGTAATCAGGCCAGAATATACTAGAGGAATTTCTAAAGGATCTCTAAATTATATTTTGCAAATGAATAATTTTGAGAGAATTATCTTTAGCCCTGTTGATATAAGTGTGCTGAACACTACAAAAAAATCAGATGATTTTGAAACAAGGTTGCAATCCTTGTCCAGACAAGGTAACTACTTGATTAATAGTTTTTCACGATCTATGATTACAAGTATGAATTTTAGTTATTTGTTTAATAATAACGACCCATACACCAACAATAAATCGTATCAGCTAAGAGGCACAGCCGAAATGGGAGGGATGCTTTTTCACATGATGGAGCTTTTTGGCGTGTTGGATAAAAGTTTCTTTTTAAATAATAATGAGCTTTTTGGACTTAATTATTACAAATTTGTGAAACTGAACATTGATTACAGAAAATATATTCCCACTAGTAAAACTGGAACATTGGCATATAGGCTTAATGGAGGAATAGGAAAAGTATTTGGAGGAGCCAATGCTTTGCCTTACGAAAAATACTTTTTTATTGGCGGAAGTAATAGTGTAAGAGCTTGGGCACCAAGAAGATTGGGGATTGGGGCAGATACAAGTAAAAGAATAAATCCTAATGGTACTATCAATTATTCAACAGAGCAACCTGGTGAAATTATTTTAGAAGGGTCTGTGGAAAAGAGATTTAAAGTATATAAGTTTATTGATGCTGCCCTTTTTGTAGATGCTGGTAATATTTGGAATTTTAAAAGAGCCAATGTAACCAAACAATCAGATTTTAATATTAAAAATTTTTATAAACAAATTGCACTGGGAGCTGGCTATGGTTTGAGATTTAATTTTACTTATGTAATTGTACGTTTCGATTTTGGATACAAACTTTATGACCCACTAAGAAATGAAGGCGAAAGATGGAGAATAAATAAAATTGGATTGAAAAAACCATTTGGAGAAACCGATCAATTTATTTATCAAATTGGGATTGGGTATCCTTTTTAGTATGATGGTGAGAGCTTTGCAAATTTTTTCTGCTTATAAATGGTACTTTTTAGTGGCTGTTTTGCACTTTTGTATTTTGATTTTTATCACCAGAAATGGTGTTTTACTTACTTATGATTCTATTGATTTTTATGCAATTGCCCATAATTTTAGAGAAAGTTTTCAATTAACCCATCAAAATGGAGAAATTTTAAAAGCAAGACCACCTTTTTATCCCATTTTAATCTCTATAATGGCTTATTCTAAAACTATTCAAGAAAATAATATTTTAATTTTTTGGCCCATTTTGGTTTCAATTGTCAATCTAAGTGTTTTTTATCAATTCATTAAAACATTTATACAAAATGAAATACTAAAAAAATGGAGCTTTGCCATGTTTGCTTTGGGCTCTCCCATCATGCTTTGTACGGTATATTTTTGGAGTGAAAATATTTTTATAGCATTGGTAATGTTGTTAATTATTTCGTTAAAAGGTATTGAAAATGAATCAAATAACTCATTTATTCCATTTGTAATTTGTTTGATTTTAATACCACTTACCCGATACATTGGCATAGTTTTAATATTGCCTGTGGTGGTTTATTTTGTATTTTTTTGTAGAAAAAATCCAATTAAATTGGTATTGGTAATTTCTGCATCGTTTTTTCCCTTGGTTTTTTGGCAACTGAGAAATATTTATCTCACAGGCAACGGCCCACAACGAGAATTTGTAAATAAAGCTTGGTGGCAAAGTTCATATTCGGCAATTGAAGTGATGAGTGCTTGGTACATACCTCCCCAACTCCCTTTTGTGTTAAAATTAGTTTTCTGTTTGGTTTTGGCTGTAATATTTGTTGTTGTTTTTATTCAAAGTATTACAAAAAAGGCTTATTTCAATGCTTTTTTAGTGTTGTTTTTTCTATTTTATATTGCTTTTGTAGTCATAATTCATAGTTTTATTCATTTTGCAGAAGAGGTAGATAATAGGTTTTTGGCTCCTGTGTATCCAGTTTTTTTAGTGCTAATGAGTATGTTTTTTGAAAAATATTTAACTAAAAATCAGTCTAAATTGTTAATTTTAAGAAATATTTGCTTGGTAATAACTTTGCTTTATGTGTTGGTAAGAATATTTTATAACGCCAACCAATGGAAATTATAAATATGAAAGAAGAAATACAAAATTATTTTATGCAGCTCCAAGATGCTATTTGTGAGGCACTTGAGCAAACAGATGGTGTTGCAAAATTTAAAGAAGATGCTTGGCAAAGAGATGGTGGAGGTGGAGGTAGAACCCGAGTAATTGCCAATGGAAATATAATTGAAAAAGGTGGGGTAAATTTTTCGGCTGTGCATGGCAAAACGCCAGCTAAAATATTGGAAGCATTATCACTGCCTGAATCTAATTTTTTTGCCACAGGAGTATCAATTGTAATTCATCCCTCTAATCCGTTTGTGCCAATTATTCACATGAATGTCAGGTACTTTGAAATGAGTAATGGCACTTATTGGTTTGGTGGAGGAATAGATTTAACGCCTCATTATGTGCAAGATGAAGATGCAAAATGGTTCCATCAACAACTAAAAAATGCTTGCGATAAACATGATTTAGGGTATTATCCCAAATTTAAAACCTGGGCAGATGATTATTTTTATATTCCTCACAGAAAAGAAACCCGTGGAGTAGGAGGTATCTTTTTTGATCATTTAAAAGAAACTGATGGTATTTCTAAAAAACAATTATTTGATTTTGTGAAAGAAATAGGTAATTCATTTGCAGGTATTTATACCACTTTGATGCAAAAAAATGCAACTAAAACATTCACAGATGAAAATAAAAAATGGCAGTTTTTGAGACGTGGCAGGTATGTAGAATTTAATTTGGTGTACGACAAAGGAACAAAATTTGGCTTGGATACCGATGGAAGAACCGAGTCGATTTTGATGAGTTTGCCACCTGTAGCCAATTGGGATTATAATGTGGAGGTGAAAGAAAACAGTGAAGAAGAAAAAACTTTATCAAAACTTGTAAAAGGAATAGCTTGGATATGAGTGATTTAATTTCACATTTTGATGCTTTAGATAAAAAGTTGATGCTATTGTTGAATGGCCTGCATCAACCTTGGCTAGACCCCATTATGATTTTTGCCTCAGCTCGTTGGACATGGTTGCCTTTTTATGCTTTCCTTTTAGGTTTTTTAATTTGGAAGTACAGGCTAAAAGTTTGGCCTTATTTAATTGCTCTTACCCTCACAATTACCATTGCAGACCAAATGGCATCTGGCATTTGTAAACCAATTTTTAAAAGATTAAGACCCTGTCATCAGCCAGAAATGATAGAAAAAGGATTGTATGTGCTTGATCATCATGCTGGTAGGTTTGGTTTTATTTCATCGCATGCAAGTAATAGTTTTGCTGCGGCCGTGTTTTTAGGCTTGGCTTTTGGGGCAGGTTGGAGAATTAGAGTTTTGTTGTGTTGGGCATTTTTGGTAAGCTATAGCCGTATTTATGTGGGAGTACACTTCCCTTTGGATATTTTTTTGGGTGCTTTGGTAGGGATTTTTACAGGCTATGGTGTGTTTAAATTATTGAAAAATATTAAAATTAAAGGTGAGTTTTTGGTATGAAAAGCTACAAAATTGTAGCTTTTCATTATTCTTCATCTTCTTCTTCAATTTCAATATAGGTTGGGTTGTTCATAAAATGCTCACTCAAAATTTCTACTTTTTCAGTAATTTCAGTAGTGGTAAGAATATACTGACATCTGTTTATGGACTCAGTTAAGTTTTTGATTATCACTTGCTTGTTTAATTTTATTATTTGATGCAAATCATCTACAATAAACATTTTTAGCTGAGTGAAATTGATACCAGAACGGATAGATAATGCCAAAATTCTATCATGAGTACCTATTACAACATCTACGCCTTCACGTAATTTTTCTCTTTGTTCCTCTATGTCGTCACGGTCATGTACAGCTATCACTCTCAAATCCAGATTAATACCCAAAAATCTGAATTTTTCTTCCATTTCTAGCACTTTATCTTTGGTAGGTAGCATAATCAAAGCCCTTGGCGCTTCTTGGTAAGCAGCTTTTAATTTGTTCAGCACCGCCAACACAATAAGCGTAGATTTGCCAGCACCTTCTTCGGCAGCAATTATTAAATCTTGCCCACCCATGATCCTAGAAAATGCAGTAGTTTGTACCTCTTTCCATTCAGTAATTCCATTTTCTGGCAATACTGCGGTAATATCTTCTATTAGTTTTAGTTTTTGTGACACTAGTTTGTAATATTATTTAATTAAATTAAAGCTTAAAAATTATAACCTAATTCCATCTTTCTGAATATTTGTAAAAAGAGGGGTGATTGTATGATTTGAATACCAATCAGCTTTTGAATAAATTAATGGAGAAATCACTTCACCTGTTTCAAGCTCAATTTCGTACAATTCATTAATTAATTGATTTTCAGTATCAAATGTAACAGGTGTTTCATTTAAAAGAATTAAGAAATCCCAGTCAGAACCTTTTTTTGCATCACCTCTCACTTGAGAACCAAATAAAAACACTTCTGAATTTGGAAAAGCAAAATTTGTGAGCTGGGAGATTTTATTGATGATAATTCCTTTTTCCATGTTATTTACTTTGTAACAAAGATACAGTTTTTAGATTTAATAGGTTTTAAAAGACTAAATAAATTCGAGATTTTCTTATTCGAGGATTTAAAATGAAAATTTATATTTTGATTTTTTTTATTGCAAATTTGTATATTTGACATTAAAAAAATGATTTATGAGAATAGAAAGTAAAAACAATGAAATAAGTGTAACATTCTCTGATAAAATATTGAGTATTAATGACATTTAATATTTTTTAGATTTCATAAAAGTAAAAGAAGTATTAACTCAACGTGTTGCTAAACAGAATGATGCTGATGATTTAGCAGATGAAATTAATCAAAATTGGTGGGATAAAAATAAACACAAGTTTGAGGAAACTATGAATTTTTAACCTTATTTATTATTGCCTTCGCCTCTTCAAGCTTTTCTTGTAGAAAAGGAGAGTTTTGAGCAATTTCTACCATTTTTGCTCTCATTTCTGGGGTAAGTTCATGTATTTTTTTACTCATTATTTGCTTTTTTTAGTGTTTTTAAAACTTTCTTAGCTTCTTCTACTTTTGCTTGCACAAATGAGGAAGTTTTAACTGCTTGAAGCATTTCTGCCCTAAGTTCTGGGGTAAGGATTAAATTTTTATTTGCTTTTAAAGCTTTAGTCATAATTCAAATATTAGATTTGTAGCTATTCAATATTAGAAATAAATTTAGCTGTATTTGGAGGAATACAGACCTCCTTTTTTTTCTCAAAATTAGTTTTTGAGTCAATTTTCCAGTATAATCTATATTCATCTTGCCATGCATCTTCTTTGCTTTTTAAAAAAGAATTTCTGTTAATATGTGTGGTATATTCGCAATTTTTGCTTTCACCTATTATTCCTAATTGTCCACTTATTATATTAAAAAGCTCAATTACATCATATATCTCAATGCATGCTTTTTTTCCTAATCTTTTCCCTATATTTTTATCGAATGTATTACAAAAGGATAATACATAACCATTTTCTTGAATTTGTTCATAATTAATATTTTTCCTATTTAATCCCATATTTGGAATATCTAAATTATCAATTCTTAATTTGCCAACACCTTCTAAATTAACTATTCTTAATTGTTTGAATAAGTCATATTCAATATTTTGAAGCTCTCTTTCAACTCCTTCATCTGGAGTGAATATTCCAGATCTTTCTTGGGACTTGTATTTATTTGCTAAAAAAACAGGAATATTCCCTCCATTAATCCAAGGTTCAATCCATTTAAACTCTGTTAAATATAAGTATTTTTGCATTAATTCACTTTAAATCACTCCCAAGAGCATTATTTATAAAATCATGTTAATTACCCCGAATTCGGGGTAATTAAAACTAAAATTAGTCTAGCATCTAAAATCTAATATCTATTATCTATCATCTCCCTAAACCACCACATTCACAATTCTACCTTTTACCACAATCATTTTTTTAGGTGAAGCTCCTTCTAGCCATTTTTGAACTAATTCATTGGCAAGTACTTCTTTTTCAATATCTTCAGTAGGCATATCTAAGGCAAATGATAGTTTGTGACGTACTTTTCCATTGATAGAAATTGGGTATTCAAAAGCTGACTCAATTAAATATTTTTCTTCAAATTGAGGGAAAGGAGCATACGCAATACTTTCAGAATGACCTAATTGAGCCCATAATTCTTCTGCAATATGAGGTGCATAAGGAGAAAGTAACACCAAGAAAGGTTCTAAAATGGCTCTTTTGTTGCATTTTAAGGTGGCAATTTCGTTTACAAAAATCATAAACGTACTTACAGAAGTGTTAAATGCCAAGCGTTCAATATCTTCTTCCACTTTTTTGATGGTGCGATGTAATATTTTGTATTCTGCATCGGCAGGTGTTTCTTCGCTGATTTCAAAGGTGTTAGCTTCGTTTACAAACAATCTCCATACCTTACGCAAAAATCTCGCAACACCGTCAATACTATTGGTATTCCAAGGTTTAAATTGCTCCAACGGACCTAAAAACATTTCGTACAAACGCAGAGTATCAGCTCCGTATTTCTCCACAATATTATCAGGATTTACCACATTGAACTTCGATTTTGACATTTTCTCAATCAAAACATCGCAGTGAATGGTATCATTTCCTTCATCGTCTTTAGTAGAAATAAATGTTGCTTCCTTTAAATCTAACCTTGTATTGATAATATCTTCAATTTTGATATTATCTTTTCCATCAACCAAATTTACATCCACATACAACCAAATAAAATCTTGGTTGATTTTCAGTTGATTAGTTTCTGCATATTCCTTTAATTTGTTTTTACAAACTACCACATTGGCATTTTTATCTTTACAAATCAAGTTACTTCTTCCCTGAATCATTCCTTGATTCACCAATTTCTTGAATGGTTCTTTTTGGGTAATTAATCCTAAATCGAACAGGAATTTATTCCAAAAGCGAGAATACAATAAGTGACCTGTAGCATGTTCGGCACCACCAATGTACAAATCTACATTTTGCCAATAGGCTTCTGCTTCTTTGCTTACAAATGTTTTTTCATTGTGTGCATCCATGTAGCGCAAGAAATACCAACTAGAACCAGCCCAACCTGGCATGGTGCTCAACTCATACGAACAAAAGCCCTCTCCTTCGGGGAGAGTTTGGGAGGGGTTCAGGGAATATTTCCAGTCCTTGGCTCTGCCCAATGGTGGTTCGCCAGTTTCGGTGGGTTGGTAGGCGTCAATTTCTGGTAAAGTAAGCGGTAACTCACTCTCTTTTATGGTATAAGGCAATCCATTTTTGAAGTACACAGGAATGGGTTCTCCCCAATAGCGTTGACGGGTAAAAATGGCATCTCTGATTCGGAAATTGGTTTTTCCTTTGCCTAAATTATTGCCTTCAATATATTCAATGGCTTTTTTCTTTGCTTCTTCTACAGGCAAGCCATTTAAGAAACCAGAATTGATCATGGTGCCTTTTTTAGCATCAAAATCTGTTTGTGAAATATCAGTTCCATCTCCTTCTTGCACTCTGATAATGGGTAAGTTGAACTTGGTAGCAAACTCATAATCACGTACATCCGATGAAGGAACAGCCATTACAGCCCCTGTTCCATAGCCTGCCAAAACATAATCCGACGTCCAAACAGGCACTTTAGCACCATTGAAAGGGTTGATTACATAAGCACCTGTGAACTCTCCTGTTTTTTCAGTGTCTGAAATACGGTCTCTTTCAGATCTGTTTTTAGCCCAAAGCACATAAGCTTCTACTCTTTCTTTTTGTTCTTGTGTTGTAATTTCAGCCACCAATTTATGTTCTGGTGCAAGGGTTACAAAAGTTACTCCAAAAGAAGTATCTGGACGAGTGGTGAAAACTTCAATAATTTCGTCTGAATTTTCTAATTTGAATTTGAGTGAAGAACCCACCGAGCGACCAATCCAGTTGCGTTGCATATCTTTTACCGCATCGCTCCATTCAAGTGCCTCTAAATCATTTAGTAATCTGTTGGCATAAGCAGTGATTCTTAAGCTCCACTGTTGCATTTCTTTTTTCTCAACAGGGTAGCCACCTCTTTCTGATACGCCATCTTTTACCTCTTCGTTTGCTAGTACAGTTCCCAATGCAGGACACCAGTTTACTGTGGTATTTGCCAAATACGCCATACGGTAGTTCAACAATACTTTTTGTTGCTCTTCCTCGTTCCAAGAATTCCATTCTGAGGCTGAGAATTTTACATCAAAATCCGTATGCGCATTTACGGAAGTATTTCCTTCTTTTGAGAAAGTTGAAATAAGATTTTCAATTGAATCTGCTTTGTCGGTAGTTTTATTGTACCAAGAGTGAAAAAGTTGGATAAAAATCCACTGCGTCCATTTGTAATAATTAGGGTCAGAAGTACGTTCTTCACGACTCCAATCGAATGAAAAGCCCACATTATCAAGTTGTTCTTTGTATTTTGCAATGTTTTTTTCGGTGGTAATGGCTGGATGTTGCCCCGTTTGAATGGCATATTGCTCAGCAGGTAAACCAAAAGCATCAAAACCCATGGGGTGCAACACATTAAATCCTTGATTTCTTTTGAAACGAGCCACAATATCCGAAGCAATATAACCAAGTGGATGCCCAACATGTAAGCCTGCTCCTGATGGATACGGGAACATATCTAATACATAATATTTTGGCTTAGTTGATTGGTTTTCAGTTTTAAAAGTTTGGTTTTCTTTCCAATACTTTTGCCATTTTTTCTCAATTTCGTTATAGTTGTATTCCATTTTTTGGAGTTTTCTGTTATCAGTTTTCAGTTTAGCGTTTTTTTTGTTTTGCCAAATTCCCCTCAATTAGAGGGGTTGGGGGTGGGTTTTATAAAACTAAAAACCCAACAAAAAGGTATGCAAATTAAGTATTTTTTAGGGGAAATGGTAAAAATATGGACTTGAATTAGAATTTCATTTTAATTCATTATTGTTTTGTTGTTAAAATCTATTTTTCAAAAAATTGATTTATTAATTAAAATTTATTTCACCAAATAACTTTCAATTCCTTTCTTTTCACTTGAAAATGAAATACCTATGGTAACTTTTGTTCTTGGGTCTAGGGCAAAAGGTTTTAAATAGCCTTTTTCTTCAATTTGATTTAGTGCCAATTCTGCTGGTTTATCTAGTTTAAATTCTAAGGCAAAAATATGAGTAGCAGTTTTCACAATCATATCGCATCGTCCTCTGGCTGAGTGTACTTCACTTTCTGTAAATGAGCCTAAAAGCGTGAAAATAAGATGTGTAAGTGCATGATAATGAAGTTCAGTTGCACCTTTCCATAAATCATAAGGAATGGTTTCAAAGGCAGTATTGATAATATTTACTACTTCCTCAATGTCATTTGCTTTGAATGCTTTTAGTAAATGAATCACCAATGGGGTAGAAGTTCCTTGCTCTGAATATCTGTAAGCTACTAATAACCTACGATTTAGGCTGTCTTTAACTTCTTTGTTGGGATATTTTAAAGTATAAATTCCTGTTTCTTTGTCGTAATCTGTAATAGTTAAATAACCAGTTTGAAATAGTAATGCAGTAGAATTTATGTGGTCGATATTCAAATCAGATAAGCTATCTAAATCTGCATCAATTTCTTCAAAATTGAATAAACTCCTTTTTTTCACTTGTTCAATTAAAAAAGTAGGCGTACCAGTTTCAAACCAAAAAATCTTCATTTCTCCCGTTTTCATAAAATTTAATACTGAAAAAGGATTATAAACAGTTTCTTTGCTTCCCCAAGAATAGCCGTTGTAAAATCGCTTTATATCTGCCCTAATGTTTTCATTTTCAATGCTAAATTCTTCAATTTCTTTAGAAAAAGTAAAGTCTAATTCTTTTTGAGTAATACCCACTAAAGTTGAAAAATTTTTATCAATTGAAATATCTTGCAAATTATTCAAATCAGAGAAAATGCTCACCTTGGTAAATTTACCAACACCTGTAATTAGCAGAAATTCAATATTTTGGTCATTGTCTTTTAAAACAGAATAAAATCTTTTTAAAACAGTTCTGTTTTCGTAAGCTATTTCTAGTTTTTCTAGGTAATCAATGATTGGTTTGTCGTATTCATCAATCAATATTACTACTTTTTTATCAACCGATAACTTGGTAATCAGTTCTTTGAATCTTAAATCAAGAAATTGATTTTGTAATACAATACCATATTGTTGACCTATCTCATTTAAGGAATTAATGATTGCATTTTCAAGTCCTAAACTTTCATAACCCATTGAAGCAAATTTCAAATGAATTACAGGGTGAATTTTGTTCCAATCCCAATTGTTTTCAATCCAAAAACCTTTAAATAAATCTTTGCTTCCACTATAAATTTCTTTGATGGTCGATAATAATAATGATTTACCAAATCTGCGTGGACGAGATAAAAAATAGTATTTTCCACTGGTAATTAATTGATTGATAATTTCAGTTTTATCAATGTATATATAATTGCCTGTAATTATTTCTCTAAAATCCTGTAAACCAATTGGGTACTTTCTCATCTTGAAACAAGTTTAATTATTCAAATATAAAAAAATCAAATTACAAATGATAAAAAATCTAGGATTGCTTTATATAAAAATGATACAGTATTAAAAAATAAAGCCCAAAAATTTTACTTGTTGGGCTTTATTTTTATTAATTGTTTTATTACAGATTGAACCTTAATCTTTCACCTTTTTGTGATTCGTTAAAATTGCCGTTGTCATAAACCAAATGACCACTCACAAATGTTTTTTCTACTTTTGCATCAAATGTTTCACCCTCAAATGGCGACCATTTGCATTTATACAAAATATTTTCTTTCTCAACCTTCCAAGGAGAATTTAAGTTTACCAACACCAAATCAGCAAAATAGCCTTCTTTTATATAGCCTCTTTTTTCAATTCTAAACAAGTCTGCCACATTGTGAGCTGTTTTTTGTACAATTTGCTCTAAAGTGATTTTTCCTTGTTTGTGCATTTGAAGTAAAGCTACCAATGCATGTTGTACCAAAGGACCTCCAGAAGGAGCATTCACATAAATATTTTCTTTTTCTTCAATTGTATGAGGAGCATGGTCAGTAGCAATTACATCTATTCTGTTGTCTAACACCGCTTTTAAAATTGCATCTCTGTCGTTAGCCGTTTTCACTGCAGGGTTCCATTTAATGTAATTTCCTTTTGTTTCATAGTCGGCATCCGAAAACCAAAGATGATGAATACAAGCCTCAGCTGTAATTTTTTTGTCTTTTAAAGGAATTGAATTATCAAATAATTCCAATTCTTTAGCTGTTGAAATGTGCAAAATATGTAACCTTGTGCCATGTTTTTTTGCCAATGAAACTGCATAACTTGATGAATTATAACAGGCTTGCTCACTTCTTATAATTGGATGATGTTTGGCAGACAGTTGATCACCCAATTCTTCTTTTAATTTTGCAGCGTTAGCTTTTACCAAAGGATCGTCTTCGCAATGTACTGCAATTAAGCATTTTACTTGTGCAAAAATATTCTCAAGTGCTTCTTTGTTATCCACTAACATGTCGCCAGTTGAAGAACCCATAAATATTTTTACCCCACATACATTAGAAGTATCTATTTTTAGTAATTCTTCTAAATTGGTATTGGTGGTACCCATGAAAAATGAATAATTGGCCAAGGAAACTTCTGCAGCTCTTTGGTATTTTTGCTCTAATAATTCTACGGTAGTAGCTGAAGGAGAGGTGTTTGGCATTTCCATGAATGAAGTTGTTCCACCTGCTACAGCCGCTTTTGCTTCTGTGTAAATTTCTCCTTTGTGGGTAAGTCCTGGCTCTCTAAAGTGTACTTGATCGTCAATTAAACCCGGTAATAGATGCAAGCCTGTGGCATCAATAACGGAATCATTTTCAATAGGAGAGATGTTTTCTCCAATTTGTACAATATATTGATTTTCAATTCTTACATCTGCAATTGTAATTTTTCCTTCGTTTACAACCGATGCATTTTTTATAAGGTAGTTGCTCATATTTTATTTTTTAAAAGCTTTTTGAATCTAAATATAACGTATCCGGACATAAATCAATTTCATTTGGCCAACAAACAGTTCCTAAAGCTGACTTAACTGCCATAAAAACATTTAAATCTTTTAATTCATTAAAAATTCCCAATTCAAGATAGGGTTTTACATCAAATATTTTACATTCATGATTGGAAAATTCCAAACTTAAAGTATAATCCTTATTTGGTTTTACATTTATAACTCTTGGATTCATAAATAAATTACTTTAAAGGCTCAATTGGGAAAATTTTTTGCCCAGTAGATGCTAAATGCCAATCTGCTAATAAATCTTCTTTATGTATTTCCATCCATGCTTCAACCAGTTTTCTTTTAGGGTTTGGAAGCTCTCCTTCAATTAATGAAGCTGTTTCAATTGAAAATACTGCTTCGAAATCATTATATTTAACATGAATATGTGGTAAATAATGTTGCTTATTATCAAAATAATACATAGAAATAATAAGACCATAAAACATTGAAATAACTGGCATAATAATGTATTAATTTAGATATTAAGTTTATAAAATTCAAATGTATATAAATTTACTTTTTCTCAAAAGCCCTCATATTCTCCAACTTCTTATTTTTTAAGAAACCGTTGATGTCTTCAAAATGTTCTACCACTCTTTTGTTGGTGAATTCAAAAACCTTGTCGGCCAAGCCATTTAAGAAATCTCTGTCGTGCGAAACCAAAATCACAGTGCCGTCAAATGCTTTGAGGGCATCTTTTAAAATATCTTTGGTTTTCATGTCCAAATGGTTGGTGGGCTCATCTAAAATCAACAAATTGACAGGTTCTAACAATAATTTTATCATTGCCAAACGAGTTTTTTCACCTCCCGAAAGTACTTTTACTTTTTTGTTAATATCTTCTCCGCCAAACATAAAAGCACCTAATAAGTCTTTGATTTTGGTACGGATATCGCCCACTGCAATATTATCAATGGTTTGGAAAATGGTTAAATCTTGGTCTAGTAATGACGCTTGATTTTGAGCAAAATAACCAATCATGGCATTGTGACCCATTTCAAGATTACCACTATCAATGCCAATTTCTTTCATAATGGCCTTAATCATGGTCGATTTTCCTTCGCCATTTTTACCCAAGAAAGCTACTTTTTGTCCTCTTTCAATGGTAAATGAAGCCTCGTTAAACACCGTATAATCGCCGTATTTTTTACTTACTTCTTTGGCAATTACTGGGTAATTTCCTGACCTTGGTGCAGGTGGGAATTTTAAATTCAAGGCAGAAGTATCTACCTCATCAATTTGTACTATATCAAGCTTTTCAAGTGTTTTTACTCTCGACTGCACTTGCAAAGTTTTAGAGTAAGTACCCTTAAATCTTTCTATAAATTCTGTGGTTTCGGCAATAAACTTTTGTTGCTCGTCAAAAGCTTTTTGCTGATGCATTCTGCGTTCGGCTCTTAATTGCAAGTAGCTGGAATAGTTTACTTTGTAATCGTAAATTCTGCCCATTGTTACCTCTATGGTTCTGTTGGTAATGGCATCTACAAAGGCTCTATCGTGAGAAATTAAAATCACCGCTTTGGCGCTGTTAATTAAAAAATCCTCTAACCATTGGATAGATTCTATATCCATGTGGTTGGTTGGCTCATCAAGTAGCACCAAATCAGGATTTTGTAAAAGTATTTTGGCTAATTCTATTCTCATTCTCCAGCCACCACTAAATTCTTTGGTGGGGCGGGTGAAATCTGTTCTTAAGAAACCAAGTCCTAGTAATATTTTTTCTATTTCTTCGTCATAATTTTTATCATCAACAGAATATACTTTTTCGCTTAGTTCTGATAATCTTTCTATTAAGGCAGAGTAATCGTCCGATTCATAATCTGTTCTTACCTCCAGTTGTTTGTTGATTTCCTCTAATTCATTTTTCATTCCTTGCATTTCTGAGAATGCTTTTCCTGCTTCTTCAAACACTGTGCAGTTATCGTCGGTAAGTAAATGCTGAGGCAAATAGGCAATGGTGTAACCTTTTGGTGCAGTTACTTTTCCGCGGGTTGGTTTGTCGGCACCAGCAATGATTTTCAACAAGGTAGATTTTCCTGCACCGTTTTTACCCATAATGGCAATGCGGTCTTTGTCGTTGATATTGAAGGTAATGTCACTAAAAAGGGCTTTGCCGCCAAATTCTACTGTGAGGTTGTCTATAGAAATCATGATGAAATTATGAAAATTAGGTAGAAAATAAGAAGCTGTTTTCTTATTTATTTAATAGCAAAGATAATAGAATATCTTTTTGGGAAAAGTAGGAGGGGAGGAAAAGTGTAGATTAATTGTGGAATTGGTTATTTTGAAGAACTGTCTATCTGCTTCGTAGGCTAGGATTTGAAGGACTGAATCTCTTTGAGGGATGCCGACCCCGTTAGTGCCAGCTTGTAGATGGTATTTTATTATTTATGCTTTGGAAACGAGCTACAATCTCTCTCTAGCACAATCCTCATTATTTTCAGTCTAGCGAAGAATTAAATTACTTTAGTTTGCTTTTATTGAATTCTTTTCTTCTTTATCAGAATTAGGGTTTAATTTTTTTATACTTTCAGCAGTAGGTAAATGCTCTGGCATTGTTCCTCCAATCTCTTGTATAGTTTTTCGCACTTTTGCACCAACTTCAAAATGAGTTTTGTTGGCATTTTGTTTGCCAGTTATTTGGTCTCTTTTAAGTTTTTATTCTGTTTGAGTAGCTCTAAATAGATTTGCAGCTAATTCGGTGCTGCCCATGTGATCCAAAATTTGTTGATTTTTTTGCAATCCTTTTAAGGTATGTATTCCTTTTGCGTCTAAACCTCCATACAAACCTTTATAACCATGATTTTGAAAAATGGCGTAATCAAGTGAGGTTAATACCCCCGCATCTTTAGCGGCAGCAGCTAATTGTGTATTGTGCTTCGCCATTTCATTTCTTAGAAATACACGTTTCTCATCTTCATTACTTAGATTGTTGTATTCTTCTAATTTTTGAATTTCTTGAATTCTTGTTTGTACTGCAAAATAGGTTTGCCCTAATGCAACAACTTCTTTTGATGGATCTGCATTTTGAACAATTAGATAGCATGCATAACGTGAGAGTTTAAAACTTGGATAAGTGTGTTTTGCTCCTTGGCCAGCTTCTAACACCTCGTTGGCTTCAACGATGTGTTCGGATATTTCTTGACCACTATTTTTACAAGCCTCTTTTGCCTTGGTAATTACAGACTGAAAATTCCTAAAATCATTGTATTCTAGTGTTTTAGCTAATTGCCTTGCATACCAAAATTCATTGCGGTTTTCATCAATTTGCTTAATTTGCTCAAACAAAGTTAAGCCTTGGTTTTGTATCTCATTTTTCATATCAGTGTGAAATTAATGTACAATTCAAACCCAATTTTAGTAAAGTTATTTTAAATAAACAACTGCAAATTATTTCATTCACCAAACCGTTATTATAAGTTTTTCGTTATTAGACTTACTTTATTTTCAGCTCGAATTATCAACAGAAACAGATGTCTGAATTAGCTGTAGTTTGTTAATAGTATTTATAGATTGTTTTTATATGATACATTGGAAACGAGCTACAAGCTCGCTTCAGCAAAAGTTACATCATTTAAGGACTAGCTAAGGGCAGTCTACTCGATTAGCAAACGTTGCATTTAGTCAGGTCTGTCATACGTAAGTTTGTCTCTCAGTCTGTCTGGTAATGATGTCGGCATTGTCAATGTCAATTTCCCTTCTTGTGTCAAGAGTGGTCGTGAAAAGTCGATGTAGTGAAAGAAAAAAACTAGGCGAGTTTTATATCCGTCCTTTGGAGCATCAAAGTAGTCTCCGATTATCTTTTCTCCATTGTCGTCCAAATACTTCTCGTCCCAAGGAGATTGCCAGTTACTTTGTAGTTGTCCCTGAATTTCCTGAGTTATTTGTCCTACGTCAACGTTGTCAGGAGCAATGTCAAACGTCAGTTCAATTAAGTGAACGTCCTCGTTATTTTCAACTGTGTATATTCCAATTAGTTCCATTTTGTACTCTGTCCCAAGCAATGTTTGCTAACGAGCGTGTTTAAGCAAGGTTGGTTTAATTTAACTAAAAACTTGCATATATCTCCCAAATTTAAGAAATACACGCAAAGGTATTATAACGACCAAGGACTAAAGGGAGGCATCCTTCAAAAGGATGCCTCCTCTAATAACTACTCAAGCCCAATTTTCTGATCTATTCCGTAATCATCTTTTTTGTGGGAATCAATATTAAGCATCTCGCCAATAAATCCTGCTAAAAATAATTGTATTCCTCCTAAAGCCGACACTAAAGAGATATAAAACAAGGGATTAGAAGTTGTTTCTCTGTAAGGCAAATGATAATGTAGGCAATATTGTTTGTTCAATAATAAGAAAATAGTGATCAAAAAGCCAAGTAAAAATGCCAAACTACCCAATACGCCAAAAAAGTGCATAGGTCGTTTTTTGAATTTTGATACAAAAGTGATTGAAAGTAAATCTAAAAATCCGAATACAAAGCGTTCTAATCCAAATTTAGTTACGCCATATTTACGGGCTCTGTGCTGTACCGATTTTTCGCCAATTTTTGCAAAACCCTGCCATTTGGCAATTACAGGAATGTAGCGGTGCATTTCGCCAAATAAATCTATACGTTTTACAACTTGGTGTTTGTAGGCTTTTAAACCACAGTTAAAATCATGTAGGTTATTGATACCCGACATTTTGCGGGTAGCCCAGTTAAATAATTTGGTTGGGATTGTTTTTGAAATTGGGTCGTATCGTTTCTCTTTCCAACCAGATACTAAGTCCAAACCATCCACTTTTATCATCTTATACAAATCTGGAATTTCATCAGGACTGTCCTGCAAATCAGCATCCATAGTAATCACTACATCGCCTTGTGTTGCTTTAAAACCAACATGCAAGGCGGCAGATTTACCGTAATTTCTTACAAATTTAATACCTTTTACATGAGGGTTTTCAGCAGCAATTTTCTCCACTACTTCCCAAGAATTGTCTTTGCTACCATCATCTACCAATATAACTTCATAAGTAAAGTTATTATCAATCATTACTTTACGAATCCATTCGCAAAGTTCTGGCAATGATTCCTCTTCATTATAAAGTGGAATAACAACGCTTATTTGTAATTTATTTTCAGAAATTGTTGGCGCCATTGGACTGATTGGGTTTACTTCTTAGAAATATACTTAGCAAAGGACTAAATAAAAGTCCTTGCAAGATAGTAGAAAATAGCATAGAAAGAAACATGGTTTTAGGAGTAAATTCTGAAGCTCCTTTTTTAAGGTCGTCTTCAGAAAAACCCATTGAGAAGTAAATTTCTTTTTGTGCCTCTAGTAATGTATGAAACAGTTGTGCATCTTTAAATTCAAAATAATAGTAATAAAAAAGGCCACAGAATATGCCCACATATACGCTTACCCAAAAGCCAATTGTCATTCCATCTTTAAACTTAAATACATCATTGTTTTGGCTTTTATATTCTTTGCCAACATATAAAATAGCTCCCAATAATATGATAAACCTGATGAGAGACAAAGTATTAAAGGTGTCGATAGAAGTAGTTTGATAAAAGAAACTAATACCGAAAAATATTAAACCAGCCACCGAGCCGTATAAAAGTGATAAATAGCTTTTACTCATTATTTTTTATGTGGATTATTTAATGGAACAATTTCTTCATCGCTACGGCGGGCAATTACCGCTGCCAAAATGCTTGGCATAAAACAAAAAAACATTTTTTTCATTAGTTCATCTAAGGCAATGGAGCTAGCTGTGGTACTTTCTAAACCTTTTAAAGTACCATCAAAAGCATCTTTACCTAGCATTTTTACCAAGTTTGCTTTGTCGGCAATAAGATTGGTTTTCATGGTAGCAATATGAAAATCAAGCACTTTTGGCATTAAGAATTGTAGGAAAATATACATTAGTATTGCATAAATAACTACGCCAATTGCTGCTGTAAACAGCCCCGCCACAACACCTTGAGCAAAGTGGAATTTTTTATTTTGAAGCAAAGTTCTGTATTGAAATACTCCCAAAAATATAAATAAAGCAAAAATAAGTAACTCAGCTAAATGTATATTACTAAAAGGATAAACGCCAATAGTTAATATAAAATAGAAAAATATAAAACTATTTATGGCAGCTAATGAGCCAAATATGGAGGAGTTTTTGAGTAATTTATTCATTAAAAAAGATTTTAGATAAAAGATTATAGATTTTGACAGAGGAAAATTGAGAGGTATTAATATGATCTTTTAAAGAATGGATAAAAATACTTTCATTAAATACTTCATAAATAATTCTATGTTCTTTGTTAATTCTTCTAGACCATTTACCAGCTAATTGAAATTTAAGTTGTTCTGGTTTTCCAATTCCAGAAAAGGGGTTAATTTGAATATCTTCAATTAATTTTTCTATCTTTTTTTTGATAGCGATATTACCTGATTTTTTCCAGAAAATAAGATCTTCTTCTGCTTTAGGTAAATAAATTATTTCCATAAATCTTTAATGGCAATTTTTTTCCCTAATCCATTTTTCATATCTTCTTCACTTTTAAGGATTTTAGCAACAAATACTGGGTCGTAAGGACTTTCTTCTTCCTTTTTTTCTATAGTAACATTTAATTTTTTAGCCAATTTTTCAACTTGTTTTATATCTTTCAAATTGGTTAAATGCAAAGTAATGGCTGTCATTGTCTTATTTTTTTCTTATTACAAAGATAACTGTTTTTAGTTCAATTAAATTTATTGAATTTTAGAAATTTGAAATTCATTCTTTTTTTAAATCAATAAATGATAAAAGAATATTTTTATTTATACAGTAGTTTCAATGTCTAAAAAGTTTAAATTGAAAGGTTTTAATAATGGCCTTTTAAAGAGTGGATGTAAACTATTTCATTTTTAACTTCATATATAATTCTATGTTCTTTATTAATTCTTCTTGACCATTTACCAGATAGATGAAAACGCAATTGTTCAGGTTTTCCTATTCCAGAAAAGGGATTATTAGATATATCATAAAGTAGCTCAGAAATTTTATTTTGTATTTGTTTATTTCCACTTTTTAACCAAAATGCAAAATGCTCTTTTGCTAAATCAGTATATTCTATTTCCATAAATTTTTTAAATCTAATTTATGTGTACGCCCATTTTTAACATCTTCATCACTTCTTAAAATTTTAGCAACAAACTCTGGGTCGTAAGGACTTTCTTCTTCCTTTTTTTCAAATTTAACTTTAAGTGTTTTTGCTAGTTGCTCAACAAGTTTAACTTCATTCAAATTGGTTAAATGCAAAGTGATGGCTGTCATTGTCTTATTTTATTTTTTTCTTATTACAAAGATAACTGTTTTTGTAAAATTAAATGGTTGATTTTGGTAGTTTTTTCCCTCTCCTTTGGAGAGGGGTAGGGAGAGACCTATCACTCAAAGCTAACAAACGAACCATTATTCCAAACTGCTACCACTTTTCCTTTCAATTTTTTACCTAAATAGGGGCTATTGTCAGATTTTGATTTGTTTTCAGCTTTTGTAAATTCCCATTCCTTGGTTGTATTGAAAAGACTTAAACTAGCTTTTTCGCCTACTTTTATACTTGGTTGAGCAATATTTAGCAAATTTCTAGGAGCAACTGTTATTTTTTGAATGATTTTCTCAATTGGTAATTTGCCAGCTCTATTCAATACAGAAACAAGAGTTTGAATACTAGACGAGCCAAATGCTGCTTGGTCAAATTCTAGTTTTTTATTTTCTTCGTCTTGTGGAGCATGGTCAGAAACTATTACATCAATTACATCATCTGCCAAGGCTTTCCAAAGAGCTTGTTGCGTTTCTTTGCTTCTTAAAGGCGGATTTAGTTTGTAATTAGTATCAAATGTTTGCACATCTTTATCGGTAAAAATTAAATGGTGCACCGCCACATCGCAACTTACTTGCAAACCTTGTTTTTTTGCATTTTTTATCAATTCCAATGATTTTGGAGAAGAAACCCTAGAAAAATGAATTCTTCCTCCCGCATATTTTAATAATTCTATGTCTCTAGAAACTATCAACTCCTCAGCCAATTTAGGAAGTCCTTTTAAGCCCAAATAAGTGCTTACTTTGCCTTCATTCATTTGTCCGTAAGCTGTTAAACTTAATTCCTCTGCATGTTGAATAAGTAAACCATTAAAAGTTTGTAAGTACTGTAAACACTTCACCATCAAACCTGTATGCCAAACAGGTTTGTTTGCATCCGTAAAACCTACAGCACCAGCATGATGTAAATCATACATTTCTGTCATTTCCTCGCCTTTTCCATGTAAAGAAACAAAAGCATAAGGATGCAGGTTTACCAAAGGATTTTGTTTGCTTTTTATATATGCAATTTGCTCTTTGTGTTGAATAGCAGGTTGGGTATTTGGCAACAAAGCCACATCAGTAAAGCCACCATAAACAGCTGCTAATGAACCGCTTGTTAAATCTTCTTTGTGTTCATCTCCAGGGTCACGAAAAGAGGCCCTGAAATCAAACCAACCATTCGACAAAACGGCACCCTCAGCGTTTATAATGTCATCAGCTTGAGGTTTTTCATCGCCAATATATTGTATAATTCCGTTTTCAATTAACACATTTTTAGTCTGTAAATGAAAATCAGACGAAGGGTCAATGATTTGTGTTTGTGATATTAATTGTGACATATTTTTTATTGTCGATAAATTAAAGTTTTTGTTTGATTAACAGAGGCTATGAAATAAGGATTAGACAATGATTTTTCAGTTACCAAATCTACTTTACGATGAAGTAAAGTTTCAAATTGATCAGCTAAATCAAAATAGGTATCAGCATAACTACCAAATTCCATTTCATTAAATGACACCAAAAAATCAATGTCGCTATTTTCTGTAAATTTTTCTGTACATGCAGAACCAAATATATATAAATTCTTCACATTATGAGATTTACATAAGTCAATAATTTGATTTTTATATGTGGTAATCAGTGGTTGCATATTAACATTCTATATTAAATCATCATTCAATTCTAAAATTTCTAAAATAAAATTTCTAAAATTTTCTGCTATTTCTATTGCTTCTTTGAGTTCATTATTAGTAAGATAGATTGAACTATTAGGGTATCTTATTTGTACACTAAACTCATTTAAAATGATGGCATTATTATACAAATTTTCACTTATAAATACAATTTCAGAAATTTTATCTAGTAAATATATTAAATTATGAGTTCTAATTATTTCTATTTCATTGTGATGTAAAACAGCTTTTAAATACTTTTCTACTGCTTGTTGACAATGAAATGCAATGGTATCAAAATAATTTGGTATATGTAAATAAATTAATTTTGCAGAGCCCAAATCGTGATCACCTTTTTTAATCCATTCTTTAGTATGCTCATTTACCTCTCTCATAAACTATTTTATATGAATTATTTAACAAATTTATGAATGTATTTTTTTGCAACTTTTCTTCTTCAAATTCCTGATTTGTGTAAACTAAAATATCCATTGGAATCATTGAACCTATTAGTGATTTTTGAATTTCAATACTTCTTTTATGTCTCGGCAAATCAGAATTTTTAATGATGATTAAATCTAAATCACTGTTTGGGTGAGTATTACCTGTTGCAAATGAACCAAAAATTAATATTTTGTCAGGATTGAAATTGTTTGCAATTTTATTTACAACATTTTGAATTTGATAATTTTCAATCATATAATTTTTTATTTCTTAAATTTTATCAATAACAACTCAGCAAACATAGCCAAAATGGAACACAACAAAAGTATTTTCCATATTGGATAGCCCCATTTGTGGGCTAAAACTGCATTGGCTGTACCGTCTAACTCTGTTGCATCAAATATCTTTATATTTTTTCGGTTTGAAAACATTTTTTTCAATTCTGGAGTAGTGTAGGTGCTTGGGTCACTCTCTTTTTCGCTGAAATTCAATGCAATACTGTTTATAATTTTATCTCCTGCCCATATTTCGTAATAGCCAGGTTTTATTTCTACCTGCGGAAGTTCTAAATGTAAATATCCATTTGAAAAATATTGAGTTGGTACTATTTCATTTTTTCCCGATTTTAGTTTTAATGAATTTTGTTGGTTATATTGGTTTACTTTTAGACTAATCATTTTTTGCCCAATTTTATACGCCAAAGCTTTTTCTGCCATGGCAGCTTCAAATGCAGCTTTATAAAGCAATGGAACAAAAATGGAATGTCTTGCTATGCCTTGTGATTCAGTTGTTTGAGGTATGTTGTACAAAAATATTTTTCCTTGACCTCTGCTGAATTTTGCCAAAACAGAAGTACCATTTTGTTGAAATAATAATTTTTCGCCATTTGCCGGTAATGAAAATAATGGTTGTACAATTGGCATATTTTCAGAACCGGTTATTTTATCAAATACATGATGGAAAAATGGATGCGATATATCAGGTGTTTTTAGTGATTGATTTTCAAAAGATTGTTCCGCACTTTTGTTGAATTTAAACTTTAGAAGTCCATTATTAATTTTATCACCTTCTGCATTATTTTGAGGAAACAATACAACAGAACTTCCTTCTTCAAGTCTTTTATTTATTAAATTACAAATTGTATTATTTATATTTTCAAATCCATCTACCACTATTAATTCAGCATTATTAAGTGCTTCTAAATCAACATTGGTAAAAGTGAAATTTGAAGTATTGAAATATGGTTTTCCTGTGAGTAATTTAGCCGCATTATTATTTTTGTCATTCCCAATTGTAACCACATTGATAGGTTTAGCAGTTTGTAAAGTAAAAAAGTATTGATTATCAAACGTTACAGGATTGTCGTCAATCTCAATTACAGCTTTTTTAAAACCTTGTTCTTGTGCTGTAAAAGTAAAGTTTGTGAGTTTAGTGTCATTAGTATTTAATTCTATTGTAGAAGAACTTACCAATACATTATCAATCTTAAACTTTAAATTAATTTTTCTGGTTTTTGTATTTTGTTTAGATTTTATTCTGGCAGTAAGCACTGTTGCTACACCTGGTTGAATAAATGGATTTTGAAGCCAAACAGAATCAACCCACAGATTTCCTTGTTCTGTAACACTATTAATGGGGATTAAAAATAAATTTACATTGGTGTCTGCAGCTACTTTATCTATAGCTGAGAAAAATTTTTTTTGAAAATCAGACAACCAATACAAATCCTTTTTGGCAAATACGCCTTCGCCACTCAATGCATTTATTTGTCTTAAATATGTCTGATTTGCATTTCTGCTATTGGCCGAATAATTTATTTCTGTTAGGCGGTCTTCAAATTCTTTTGAAGATTTTAAAAATTGGTCTCTCGACTCAAAATTATTATCAGTAAATAAAAAATTACTTTTATTTGGATACGATTTTGCAATTTTTATTGCCTCAGCACATGCCACTCTCAGCCCCTCATTTCCTCCTTTAAACTGCTGCATACTCATTGAATTATCAATATAAAATGCAGCATTTTGAGGTGAATTATTGCTGTTATTTTCTGATTTTATTACAGGTTGAGCAAAAGCTAAAACAATAAAAATAATGGATAATATCCTCATTAATAAGATTAACCATTGTTTGGTCTTGATGCCTTTTGCACTAGTTTCCTGAATTGTTTTTAACAATCTTACATTGGTAAAAAATACCTTTTTAGGCCTTTGTAAATTAAACAAATGCACTATAACTGGGATGGCAATTGCCAGTAGTCCCCACAAAACTGATGGATAAATAAAACTCATTACGGCACTAAATTAGTCGTTTTATGTGATTTTTTATATATTTGCTCGAATTAGAATTTTCAGATGCAAAAACTGAACATCCTCGATAAAAAAGTTTTGAAGATAACTATCTCCAGACTTTGCAGCAACTGAT
>Ga0214921_10001363_pt1 | contig 42081 bp, 39 predicted proteins | sample LL1505_MetaG_FD_177992 | JGI IMG/M metagenome (GOLD analysis project Ga0214921, IMG submission 177992) | Freshwater microbial communities from Lake Lanier, Atlanta, Georgia, United States - LL-1505 | ecosystem: Environmental > Aquatic > Freshwater > Lake | place: USA: Georgia | collected...
AAACTGGCGGAGAAGGTGGGATTCGAACCCACGGTGATGTTGCCACCACGCCTGATTTCGAGTCAGGTACATTCGACCACTCTGCCACTTCTCCTGCATTCAACATTGCGGCTGGTCACTGCCGCAAATTCTATCAGCCGCCTTTAAGCCCGCAATTCTGTCATGCCACCCATATAAGGCCGCAACACCTCAGGCACCGTCACAGAACCATCTGCATTCTGATAATTTTCCAACACCGCCACCAATGCACGGCCGACAGCCAGGCCAGAACCGTTCAAAGTGTGCACCAGCTCATTCTTGCCCTGCGCATTCTTAAATCGCGCTTGCAAACGACGGGCTTGAAACGCCTCGCAGTTAGAACACGAACTGATCTCGCGATAAGTGGCTTGAGCAGGCACCCAAACTTCCAAGTCATAAGTTTTGGTGGCACCAAAACCCATATCGCCAGAACAAAGCAACATCACACGATAAGGCAAACCGAGCTTTTGCAAAATAGCTTCTGCGTGGCCCGTCATTTCTTCTAAGGCTTCGTAGCTTTTTTCTGGATGAACAATTTGCACCATCTCGACTTTGTCAAATTGGTGTTGGCGAATGAGCCCTCGTGTATCACGCCCTGCACTGCCCGCTTCAGAGCGGAAGCAAGGCGTGTGTGCTGTGAGCTTCATGGGCAAATCTGACTCAGCCAAAATTTCATCACGAACCACATTGGTCAAGGTCACTTCTGAAGTGGGGATCAAATACAGCGCCTGGCTTTCTGCGCCTTCTTCAGAATCTTGTCCGCCCTTTTTGGCAGCAAACAAATCGCCTTCAAACTTTGGCAATTGGCCTGTGCCGCGCAAAGTGTCTGCGTTAACAATATACGGCGTATAGCACTCCGTGTAGCCGTGCTGCTGTGTTTGCGTATCCAACATAAACTGCGCCAGAGCCCGGTGCATGCGCGCAATTTGGCCGCGCATGAATGTAAAACGTGAGCCAGATAGTTTGATTCCGATGTCAAAGTCCAGGCCCAATTTTTCACCAATGTCTACGTGGTCGCGCACTTCAAAGTCAAAAGTCTTGGGGCCCTTGCCATCCTTGCTCCATTTGCGCACTTCGACATTGCCGTGTTCGTCTGCACCCACAGGCACGCTTTCGTGCGGCAAATTGGGCACGGCTAAAAGCATGTCTTGAATTTCTGCCTGCAATGCATCCAAGCGCAAGGCAGATGCATCCAATTCCGTTTTAATGCTGGCCACATCGGCCATGATCTGGTCGGTGCTTTCGCCCTTGGCTTTCAACATGCCAAATTGCTTGGACAAGCTGTTGCGTTGACTTTGCAATTCTTCAGTGCGTGTTTGCAAAGTTTTGCGCTCTGTTTCTAAAGCACGAAACTTTTCTACATTCAAAAAAGCTTGTGGTGTTTTGCGAGTCTCTAAACGCGCGACTGCAGCGTCTAAGTCTTTTCGGAGCAAGAGAATGTCTAGCATTTTGATAAAAGTTATGCAGCCAAAAAATCAATGGCCATCGTCTAATTTTAGTCCCTTGGGCAAGGGAAATTTGATGGTCTCAGTCACGCCGTCCAATTTTCGAATGGACGTGGCGCCCAAGGCGCGCAAGCGGGTGATGACATCTTGCACCAGCACTTCAGGCGCAGAAGCACCGGCAGTAAGGCCCACGCGGTGTTTGCCTTCAAACCATTCATTTTGAAGTTCGTCGGCACTGTCAATCATGTAGCTGTCTGCGCCCAAGCGACTTCCTAACTCACGCAAACGGTTGCTGTTGGAACTGGTGGGGCTACCCACCACCACCACCACATCAACTTGGGGGCTCATGAGTTTGACGGCATCTTGTCGGTTTTGGGTGGCATAGCAAATGTCTTGTTGCTTGGGTTCACGCACACTTGGAAAGCGCTTTTTTACTGCCAATAAAATTTCTGCTGCATCGTCCACGCTCAAAGTGGTTTGCGTGACAACGGCCAACAGCTCTGTCTGTTTAGGTTGAACCTTGAGCACATCGTCCGAGTCTTCTACCAAATGAATGCCATTGGGCAATTGGCCCATGGTGCCTTCCACTTCGGGGTGGCCTTTGTGACCAATCATGATGAACTCGTAGCCTTCTTTGTGCAGCTTGGCGACTTCGACATGCACCTTGGTGACCAAGGGGCAGGTGGCATCAAAAATAGTGAAGCCGCGAGACTCCGCTTCGGCCTGAACCGCTTTGCTCACACCATGCGCACTGAAAACCAAGGTGGCCCCTGGCGGTACATCGCTCAGTTCTTCAATGAAGATGGCGCCTTTGGTTTTGAGATCGTTGACCACATAGGTGTTGTGCACAATTTCATGGCGTACATAAATGGGCCTGCCAAATTTGGCAATGGCCGCTTCCACAATGTCGATGGCACGGTCGACGCCGGCACAAAAGCCACGAGGCTCAGCCAAAAAGATTTCTTTCACGCCCATATTTGCTTTCATCTGCTTGAAGTAGATTTATAAAATACCGATCACATGAACTTCAAACGTGACGGGATGCCCCGCCAAGGGGTGATTGAAGTCAAACAAGACTGCGCCATCATCGGCCACCTGCATCACAGCGCCCGCATAAGTGCCATGGCCATCGGGTGTGGGAAATTGAACCACATCGCCAGGCACATAGTGTTCTTGCGCCGCACCCAACTGCGCCAACAACTTGCGCGCCACCCATTGCTGCATGTCGGGGTTGCGATCGCCAAATGCCACTCCCGGGGCCAATTCGAAAGTCTTGCGAACGCCCTCTTCCAAACCCATCAAGGCCGCCTCCATGCCAGGCGACAACTCGCCAGAGCCCAAGGACAGGGTGGCTGGCTTGTCTTCAAAGGTATTGATGAGCGTGCCCTGAGGTCCTGCCAATCGGTAATGCAGCGTTAAAAAAGAGCCAGCTTGGACTGTGGTCATAAAACTTAATTCTGAGAAATGCAGGCTATTGAAAATCCAAACCGCCCCATGGAGAGGGCTTTGGGCTCAGACTTCAAGAGTCGAATGCACCATTGTAAAAAGCTTCTGCGGCTTTCGCTCCCAAAAGCCTGAATCTGGGGCATTTATCTCTTCAGAAAGCCCATGAACTTCCAAGAATTACCCCCAGACACCCGTCCCCGCGAAAAAATACTCACCCGCGGGCCCAGCGCTTTAAGCGATACCGAGCTTTTGGCTCTGTTGCTCAGAACAGGGGTGGCTGGCCGCAATGTGCTGCAATTGGCGCAAGACATGCTTCTGGCCAGTGGCGGCCTGGCCAATTTGCTGCTCACGCCGCCGGCGCAACAAACAGCCATCAAAGGCCTAGGGCCCGCCAAACAATCCGAGCTTTTGGCCGTCATGGAATTGGCCAAACGCGCCATGGCCCAGCAACTCAGCACCCGGGAGGTTATGCAAAGCGCCAGCAGCGTTCAGCTTTATTTACAGCTCCATTTGGCGCACAAAACACACGAGGTGTTTGCCATGCTGTTCCTAGACTCACAACACAAGCTGGTGTGCATGGAAACTTTGTTTCGGGGCACGCTCAGCCAAACCAGTGTGTACCCCCGTGAAGTGGTGCTTCGGGCGCTGCATCACCACAGCGCCGCGGTGGTGTTGGCACACAACCATCCCAGTGGCTCGGTGCACCCCAGCCCTGCCGATTTGCACCTGACCCACAGTTTGAAGTCTGCTTTGGCCATGGTGGATGTCAGAGTGTTAGACCATGTCATTGTGGGCCCGGGTCAGGCCTTCTCCATGGCCGAGCAAGGCGTTTTATAAGCCAACAGTTAAAACGCTTGCAGCTTGTGGCACCATTGGCTGGTGAAATTCCAATCGCTTCAAGATCTCAAACTGGTTCAAAAGCAAATTGCAGCGGCGCAGGCCAAGGCAGTTGCTGAGGAAGCCGCGCGCGCGGCGGCCATTCGAAAGGCAGAGGCAGATAAAAACCTGTTTGCACGCGCCATCGGCAAGGTAGCGCCCTTGCCTGTTCACAACAAAGCACATCTTCCCAGAACGCCGCGCGAACCTGTGGCCACCCAGCTTCAAAAAGACGAAGCCAAGGTCATTCAAGATTCATTGAGCGATGAGTTTGACGTCAGCACTTTGCTAGACACCGACGATGCACTGAGTTTTCGCAGGCCAAGTGTGGGCACAGAGGTTACGCGCAAATTGCGCAAGGGCGAATGGGCCATTCAACGTGAAATTGATTTACATGGCTTGCGCAGCGATGAAGCCCGCTTGGCCTTAACCACCTTCATTCGCGAGGCGCACAAACACGGTATTCGGTGTGTCCGGGTGGTGCATGGCAAAGGCTTGGGTTCGCCGGGTAAAACACCCGTGCTCAAATCGAAAGTACACAGTTGGCTGGTGCAAAAAAATCAAGTGATGGCCTTTGTGCAAGCCAAACCGGCTGAAGGCGGCGCCGGCGCCTTGGTGGTGTTGCTCACACCCTCTTGAATTATTCTGAGGCCTGACGCAGCGTTTGCGACACTGGCTGCCGTAGCACTTCTGCCAAGCCCCACCACCCTGCAATCCAGGCCAAAAGTGCGCCCGTGAGTGCACCAGCAGCTGGCACCCAAAGTGATGCCGTCCATTCAAATTCAAAAACAAATCGGGCCAAGCCCCAGCCCACCAACTCAGCTACCAAGCTGGCCAAGAAGCCGGCCAACAACCCGACCCCCATGAGCTCGGCGGTTTGCACTTGGCTCAGCAAACGGCCTGTTGCACCCAAGGCCCGCATGATGGCGAATTCTCTCTTTCGTTCTTCACGCGTGGAAGTGACGGCGGCGGTCAGTACCAGCAATCCGGCCATCAACGTAAAGGCAAATAAAAATTCAACCGCGCGAACGACTTGGTCCAATACATTTTGAATTTGGGTGAACGTGGCTCGCAAGTCGACACTGGTGACATTGGGAAACTGCTGAAGCAAGTTGCGCTCGAAAGCAGGCACATCAGGTGTTTTAAAAGCAGCCATGTAACTCAAGGGCACATCGGGCAAATTGTCTACCGGATAGATCACAAAGAAGTTGGCGCGCATCGAGCCCCAGTCGACTTTGCGAAAAGAGGTGACGCGCCCTTCAGAAATTACGCCACCCACATCAAATCGCAAACGATCGCCCATTTTCAAGCCAAGTGTTTTAGCAATGCCGATTTCAATACTCACCGCATCGCGCTCGCCTTCTCTCCATTGGCCTTGAACCACGGGATTGTGTTCGGGTTTGACCGAGCGCGCAGACAAATTAAATTCGCGGTCGACCATTCTTTTGGCGCGGTCATCGGTGTAATCTGACGGGCTGACAGCGTTGCCGTTGACGGCGACCAAACGGCCTCGGATCATGGGGTACCAATCGTAGCCTGTCACACCTGCTTGCTTCAGCGAGGCTTGAAAAGCTTGGGTTTGATCGGGCTGGATGTTGATGACAAATCGATCTGGTGCATTCACGGGTGTGGCCTTGCGCCAACTGTTGATGAGATCGGTGCGAAGCAAAACCAGCAAGACCAAGGCCAGCAATCCAATCGACAATGCGCTGACTTGAACCACTGCATAAACGGGGCGCGCCATGACTTGGCGCGTGGCCAACAGAAGCCATCTTGGCGCGGTATCGGATGGCACCCATTTGCGCAAGAGTTTCAAAACCAACCAAGTGGCACCTGCAAATAACAGGGTGGCCACTGCAAAGCCACCGACTGTCATCAAGCCCAATGTCAAATCACGACTGGCCCACATGAGGGCGCCTGCAAAACCGAACAAGCCTGTGAGTAAAACACCCACAGACGCAGCTTGCATACCACCCATGTCTCGGCGTATGACGCGCATCGCAGGAACTTTGGCCAGCTGCAAAACGGGTGGCAGGCCAAAGGCCAACAACAAGGTTAAGCCCATGCCCAAGCCCAACAGCGCAGGTGCGACGGAACTGGGCGGCAGTTGTGCATCGACCAATCCCGCCAAAAGCCACACAAAAGCGTGATGAACGCCATAGCCCAAGAACACACCCAACAAGCTGGCCACCATGCCAGCAGTGATAAATTCAAAGGCATAAGCCACCGACAAGGTTTTTTGACTCTGCCCCAAGACGCGCAACAAAGCACAAGCATCGAGGTGCTTGCTTGCAAAGGTTCTGGCTGCCAGTGCAACAGCCACAGCGCACAACAAGGCAGCGAGCAGCGCAACCAAATTTAAAAACTTTTCAGCGCGGTCTAGGGTTTGGCGCATTTCAGGACGACCGCTTTCCATTGACTCAACTTGAATGCCGCGCACTTCTGGCTTGTCGACTTCTGCCCGCGCCCATTTTAAAAACTGTTGCACATTCACCTGCGACGCATCACCCGAAACGGCCATGCGATAAGAAACACGACTGGCTGGCTGAATCAAGCCGGTGGCTGGCACATCGGCTTGGTGAATCATGACCCTGGGCGCAAAATTCATAAAGGCAGCACCGCGGTCTGGCTCACGGTCAATGAGTGCTGCAATTTGAAAAGACTTGTCGCCCAGCCAAATTGCGTCACCCACCTGAAGGTTTAACACTTCAAGCAAAGCAGGGTCGACCCAGGCTTGGCCAGCTTGAGGCACATCGCGGGTCAGGCGAGTAGCCGATTGATTGTTGGCAGCGCCACCACTTTGCAAATTTTGCAAACTCATTTGCCCTCGCAAGGGATAGCCTTCCGACACCGCTTTCAAAGCCACCAATTTGGTTTCGCCGCCTTTGGCATCGTCTGCACGCGCCATGCTCGGAAAGCTCAAGGTGGCATTGGTTTTGAGGCCCAATTCTTGGGCCCTTTTCTGAAAATATTCGGCTGTGGGTTTGTCACTGACCACCACGGCATCACCGCCCAAGAGTTGTCGGGCGTCTCGCCATAAACCCGCTTGGAGTCGATCAGAGAAAAATCCAACCGCTGTCAGTGCAGCAACTGCCAAGACCACCGACACAATGAGCAAATTCAATTCGCCGGAACGTAAATCTCGCCAAAGATTGCGCAAGCCTAATTGAAATGAACGCTGCCACGAATGCGTGCTTAAGACAACTGAAGAAGCGCTGATGGGCCCTTTAGAAACTTCAGACGGCATCTTGAATCAGGGCCTTGCTTGTGACGCCTTCGGCCAGCTCGGCTTGCCACTTCAATCTGTGCATTGCGCTGAAACACAAAAAGCGTTTGTTGGTGGCACGGCCAATGGCGCAAAGCTGAACGCGCTCAGCCACTTCTAAACCCATTTGAGTAATGCCGCTGCGCGATACGGCAATGGGCACACCCATCTGCGCTGATTTGATGACCATCTCGCTGGTAAGCCTGCCCGTGGTGTAAAAAACTTTGTCGTGACCGCTGACATCGTTCATGACCATCCAACCGGCAATGGTGTCTACGGCATTGTGCCGGCCCACATCTTCAACAAACATGAGCATCTCTGATCCTTTGAACAAGGCACAGCCATGCACAGAGCCAGAAGATTTGTATGTGGTTTCTTGAATGCGGATAGCGTTGACCAAGGCGTACAAAGTAGCCTGCGTGATGTGCGCATCGGCGGGCAATTGAATGGCATCGATGTCGCTGACCAAATCGCCAAACACACTGCCTTGTCCACAGCCAGTCGTCACCACACGCGCTGCTGTTTTAGGGCCAGCTTGGCTCAGGCCATCGCGCGTTTTAATGGCTGCTACACCAGGCTGCCCCATTTCGCCTTCGCCTAATGACCAATCAACGGTGACCGATTCAATTTCATTCACCGATTGAATCAAGCGTTGGTTGAGCAAAAACCCCAGCACCAACCATTCAGGACTGGCACCCAAGGTCATGAGCGTGACCAACTCTTTCTTGTCCAAATACACAGTGAGCGCACGCTCAGCGGGAATGTGCACTTGCGTGCTTTCGCCAAACTCGTTGACCACACTGATTTGACGCGTCAATTCTGCGCGGGCTTGGGTGAGTCTGGGTTTAAGGGCAGGAGCTTGCAACATGGGTCAATCAAAGATTCAGGCCTGAGCCTAACGCAAAAAGTCCCACGCTTATGCAGCGAGGGACTTTCAACCTGATGAATTCAGGGAAAAATCAGGACTTTTTGGCAGGCGCAGCAGCGGCTGGGGCGGGTGCAGCGCCTGGGGCTGCAGGCTTAGCACCTGCGGCGGGTGCTGCTGCGACAGCAGCAGGCGCTGCAGGTGCAGCGGCCACAAAGGGGCCAGGATCTGCACATGCAGGGGTAGCGACAGGGGGGTTAGTGGGCTTGCCACTGGCTTTGGCCGTTTTGTAGTAATGCGCCGCGACTTTTTCGCGTGACTTGCACAATTGAAAATCTGCAACTTTGTTGCCGTGAGCTGTTTTAGCAGCTGCTTCTGCCGCCTTGGCTTTGGCTTCGTCGCTGGGCGCTGGCAACTTGGCCATTGCAGAAACGCTGAACAAAGTAGCCAGTACCAAAGTAGCCAAGCTGATCCATGTTTTTTTCATGATTTGAGTCCTCTTACTTCAGGCAGATGCCGATGTGGAAGCCGCGCCGCCGTGGGCCGCAGCCTCTGGCGATCTTTGTGCAGGAATTTTGCCTGCCTTGATGTCGTTGTACCAAAGTTCATGGTGTTCTTTGGCCCAAGTTTCATCGACATAACCAGTGCGCATGGCGCTGTATGCGCCTTCCATGCCGACGGTGCCCATGTAAATGTGGCCCATGAACATGGCCATCATGAAGACCGTGGCAACGCCATGAATCATGTTGGCAATTTGCATGGTGCCGCGCTCATAAATGAGACCCGGAATGAGTTTGTCTAGAACCAAGCCAGAGGCCACCACAATGACACCCAAGCCCAAAACGCCCAACCAAAACACCACTTTTTCACCCGCATTAAAGCGGTGTGAGGGTACTTCTTGGCCTGAGAACATGCCGCCACCTTTTAAAAGCCAGGTGATGTCTTCCTTGCTTGGCCAGTTGTCTTTGAGGAAGGTGGCGAACACAATGATCAAAGAGACGGCAAACAAAGGACCCGCAAAATTATGCAAGTTTTTCAAAGCGTAAGTGAGCCAACCAAACAAGGCATTGCCAATGATCGGCTGAATGAAAAACTTACCCCAAGCGATGACCAAGCCTGATATGGCCAAACAGACAAAGGCAATGGCGTTGGTCCAGTGAGCAGCTCGCTCGAGGGGGGTGAAGCGTTCAATTTTGCGGCCCGTTTCAGTGCCGTGTAATTTCATGGTGCCCTTGCCGTAGTAGAACAAGGCAATGGCCAAAGCAGCAATGAGAAGAAGAGAGCCACCGTAGGGAATGATCCAGTTATTGCGCACTTGACGCCAAGCTTCGCCCGCTGTGGTGAGCTTTGAGCCAGGGTATTGAACAAATGGCTGTATCAGGTTACCCGCTTCTGGCGCTTCTGATGCCGGCAAACTGCTGTAGCCCGTGGCACCAGCGCCGACTTGTCGCCAAACAGGCGCGTTGTTGCCAGGTTGAACCTTGTTGCGCTCGCCATTGTTTTGGTCCGCGTATTTGGGATCGGTATTGGCATCGGGCGCAATTGAGAAAATGTTGGCACTTTGCACACCTGGTGCTGCATCCTTAGCAGCTTGAGGCGCTGCTGCAGGAGAAACTGCCGGTGCAGTTTGTGCTGCGGCACTCAAGGCCCCGCCCAACATCAGACTGACTGCAAGCAGGCCAGACTGGAGTTGTTTTGTTACCGAAGATCGGTTCATGCTTGCTCTCCCACGTTCAGTTGGATCGCGTGTGATCGTTTTGCCCATATTGAGCGCGAGTTTTGAGCTGCTGTGCCCAGCTGTTTTTGTCGCCGGCTTTCCAGTCAGACTCGGTGAACACTTTCACGCCAGTGCCTGTGTAAGGCGCGGCATCAAACTTAGGTTGGCCGGCCAATTCTTGGGCTTTGTCGCCACAAGCTGTGAGGCCTGTTACCAAAAGCAAAGCACTGGCAAGACCCGTGATTCGTTTCAAGCGGCTCATGATTTGGCACCTTTCGCATCGGTTTTGCTGCCGTAGGCAGTGCCCCAGCCCCAAACTTCTGCGCCCTTGCCGCGTTGCACCACTCGGTTGCGGAAGATGTCGGCCACCACGTCGCCATCGCCAGCAAGCAGGGCTTTGGTAGAACACATTTCAGCGCACGCAGGCAACTTGCCTTCGGCCAAACGGTTGCGGCCATATTTTTCAAATTCGGCTTGACTGCCATTAGCCTCTGGGCCGCCTGCACAGAAGGTGCATTTGTCCATCTTGCCGCGAACACCAAAGGTGCCAGCGCTTGGGAACTGAGGCGCGCCAAAGGGGCATGCGTAGGAGCAGTAGCCACAGCCAATGCACACGTCTTTGTCGTGCAAGACCACGCCCTCTTCGGTGCGATAGAAACAGTTGACGGGGCAGACTGCCATGCAAGGCGCATCGGAGCAGTGCATGCACGCCACAGAGATGGACCTCTCGCCGGGCACACCGTCGTTCAGAGTGACCACGCGGCGGCGATTGACGCCCCACGGCACTTCGTGTTCGTTTTTACAAGCCGTGACGCAACCGTTGCATTCAATGCAGCGCTCTGCATCACAGATAAATTTCATTCTTGCCATGTTTTACTCCTGTGTGTGTTGAAGGCCTTAGGCCTTCTCGACATCGCAAACGGTGGTTTTTGTTTCTTGCATCATGGTGACGCTGTCGTAACCGTACGTGGTGGCCGTGTTGACGGCTTCACCGCGCACGATAGGCGCTGCGCCATTGGGGTAATGCGCCAGCATGTCAGCACCTTGCCACCGTCCTGAGAAGTGGAAAGGCAAGAACACAGTGTCGGGCGCTACACGTTCGGTGACCAGTGCTTGCACATTCAAACGTGCACCTGTGGGTGACTTAACCCAAGCACGATCGCCATTGCGAATGCCACGCTTAGAAGCAGTTTGTGGATTGATCTCGACAAACATTTCTTGCTGCAACTCGGCCAACCAAGGGTTGGAACGAGTTTCTTCGCCGCCACCTTCGTACTCCACCAAACGACCTGAGGTCATGATGAGTGGGAACTTCTCATGTACTTTGTCAGCGATGTTTTTGTCTTGGATAGTTTTGTACAAAGTGGGCAGGCGCCAGAATGCTTTTCTGTCGTCGTGCGTGGGGTACTTGGCCATGAGGTCAGGACGTGTGCCATAGAGCGGCTCGCGGTGCTGAGGAATTGGATCGGGGAAGTTCCAGACCACGGCACGGGCCTTGGCATTGCCAAACGGATGGCAACCATGGTTTTTCATGAACACACGGATCATGCCGCCAGAAGAGTCGGTCTTCCAGTTTTTGCCTTCGGCTGCTTTGGATTCGGCTTCAGTGAGCTCGCCCCACCAGCCGAGCTTTTTGAGCAACACGTGATCGAGCTCGGGGTACCCAGTGGTGATGTCAGCACCCTTGGAGTGTGAGCCGTCTTCAGCCAACAATGATTTGCCTTCACGCTCAATGCCAAAGTTGGCGCGGAAGTTACCGCCGCCTTCCATGACGTGCTTAGAGGTGTCGTACAAATTGGGCGAACCTGGGTGCTTGAGTTCGGGCGTGCCGTAGCAAGGCCATGGCAAACCAAAATAGTCATCGCCAAAGTCATAGCCTGTCTCTTTGTCTTTGCCGCCCTTGGATTTGAGCGTTTTGACATCGAACAAATGCATGTTGCGCATGTGCGCTTTGAGGCGCTCTGGGCTTTGGCCGGTGTAGCCAATGGTCCAGACGCACTTGTTGATTTCACGCAAGATGTCTTCGGGCACAGGTTCATCCAAGCCTTTGACCTTTTGCATTTTGTAGTTCACAACCAACTCTTTACCGAAGCCAAGTTTGTCGGCCAATTGGTACATGATCATGTGATCTGAGCGGCTTTCCCACAGGGGGTCAATGACCTTTTCGCGCCACTGCAATGAGCGGTTAGAGGCCGTGCAAGATCCACTGGTTTCAAACTGTGTGGCCGCAGGCAACAAGTACACCGCGCGGTTGGGGTTCAAGTCTTCGGGCTTGCCTGGCATGGCAGCCATGGCCGCTGTGGCTGATGGATAAGGATCGACCACCACCAACAAGTCAAGCTTGTCCATGGCGCGCTTCATTTCCAAACCACGTGATTGTGAGTTGGGTGCATGGCCCCAATAAAACACACCGCGCAAATTGCTGTCTTGGTCAATGAGTTCGTTTTTCTCGAGCACACCGTCAATCCAACGCGAGACCGTGATGCCGTTTTTGCCCATCATGGCAGGGCTGGCATAACGTCCTTTGATCCATTCAAAGTCAACGCCCCAAGCTTTGGCGAAGTGCTTCCAAGAACCTTCTGCCAAACCATAGTAGCCAGGCAGTGAATCGGGGTTGGGGCCGACGTCAGTGGCGCCTTGCACGTTGTCGTGGCCGCGGAAAATGTTGGTGCCACCACCCGACTTGCCCACGTTGCCCAAAGCCAATTGCAAGATGCAAGAGGCGCGAACAATGGCGTTGCCAATGGTGTGCTGTGTTTGACCCATGCACCACACGATGGTACTAGGGTTGTTGTCATGCAGCATCTTGGCCACTTTGAACACTTGCGCTTCGTTGACGCCGCAAGCTTCTTCCACCTTGTCGGGTGTCCATTTGGCCATGATGTCGGCTTTGACAGCCTCCATGCCAAACACACGGTCGTTGATGTACTTTTTGTCTTCCCATCCATTTTTAAAGATGTGGTAGAGCAAACCAAACAAGAAGGGAATGTCTGTGCCCGAGCGAATGCGAACGAACTCGTCGGCTCTGGCTGCAGTGCGTGTGAAACGTGGGTCGACCACGATCATCTTGCAGCCGTTTTCTTTGGCGTGCAACATGTGCAACATGCTGACGGGATGTGCTTCGGCAGCATTGGAGCCAATGTACATGGCGCACTTGCTGTTTTGCATGTCGTTGTACGAATTGGTCATGGCGCCGTAGCCCCATGTATTGGCCACGCCTGCAACGGTGGTGGAGTGGCAAATACGCGCCTGGTGATCGGTGTTGTTGGTGCCCCAGAAGCTGACAAACTTGCGCATGAGATACGCTTGTTCGTTGTTGTGCTTGGAGGAGCCAATGAAGTAAACGCTGTCAGGGCCGCTGGCTTTGCGCAGCTCTGTCATGCGATCTGTGATTTCTTTCAGGGCCACGTCCCAGCTGATGCGCTCGTATTTGCCGTTGACCAACTTCATGGGGTAACGCAGGCGGTATTCGCCATGGCCGTGCTCGCGCAACGCAGCACCCTTGGCGCAGTGCGCGCCCAAGTTGATGGGGGAGTCGAACACGGGCTCTTGACGAACCCACACGCCGTTTTCAACGACGGCGTCTACCGCGCAACCCACAGAGCAGTGCGTGCAAATGGTGCGCTTGACTTCTACTTTGCCAGCACCCATGGCACTGCCGTTCGTCATACCGGCTTGGGCTTTTTTCACCAAGCTCAGTTGCGATGCGGCAAGGCCAACACCCACACCCAAACCTGAGCGGCGCAAGAAGGTGCGGCGGTCAAGGGTAGGCAAGGCCTGAGTCAGGCCGCGGCGCAAGCTGTGCACAAACGGTGACGACGAAGCACCTGCGGTGCCAGAATTCTTTTTGGTCAACAACATGAAACTCTCCAGAAGAGGTGAGTGTTAGAAAAAGGGATTAGACCAAGGTGGTCTTGTAATAACGCTTCACGTGCTCAGAGAGCTCGTAGCCACCACCGCGTTCGGGCTTGGCTTTTGGCAGCACTTGGGGTGCCAAGTCTTGGACTTGAGGCAACAGGCTGGTGGCCGCTGCCACAACACCGACAGTTCCGGCCCCTGCAAACAGGGTGCGGCGTGATAACTTTGGGTTTTGAGAACTCATGAATGCTTCCTCGAAAGATGCTTAGGAAATGCTTTGCATACGCCAGCTATCGTATCAGGTTACAAGCCGGTAACAATGGGAAAACCCCTAGAGGTTTCGGCTTATGTCAATAAGTCAAAACCTTGCGCCTCGATGCCGAGGAAGGCCTGTGTAAATTCCGCCAAAACACCAAAAAATTTCGCCTTGGGGTGTTTGGCAATGGCTTCTGTCATCTCATGCGCCCAAGGCTGAATGTGTGCGGCAAAAAACGTCTGTTGATGGGTCAAATTGGAGACCGACACATCGTCCCCAGCAATCAAATAGCGCATGACTTCGCACAAACAGGCGAAATGGTCTTCGGTCTCTGACATGCTGTCGTCACGCTCCAAACCCAAAGCGGCCAAATCTTCCCGCAACCTGGCCACCGGTTTGTCGTTCAAGAAGCCACTGACGTAATGTGAGGCATACAAATACACCTCAGGTTTGCCCACACCCCCAAACAAGTTGTTGTATTCATTGGCAATTTCCTCGTCAGAGCTTTGTCGGGCAGCCGCCACCACTTGCCGCCAAGGCTCTTCCAAAAAGCCCCCTGCCACAGGGGCATCGGTCACTGCCACGCGCATTTGCGCCAGCAATTCAGGCGCAGGCACTTGGTACAAAAGTTGGGCGAACAAGCCATATATTTCTGCGCGCGCGGTTTCTTCGTCCAGCGCTGAGGAAGATAGCAAGTTGGAAGTCATGGCGTTTTGATTCGTTAAAAAGTACTGGGCTGGCGTTCAAGGCTTCAGCCCTTGGGCGGAATATTCGCAATTTTGGCTTCGTCGGCATTTGAATAAATGTCAATCACTCGGCAGTCACTGCACATTTTGAGACGCTCCAAGGCCGCACCTTGGAACATGCTGTGCCCTGCCAATTTGCCCAACATGGCTTCAATCGCCTTCATGGTGCCAAAGGGTTTGCCGCATTTCACACAGCCGTAGGGTTGCGATTGGTTCAGCACCTGGGCTTGTTTGCGCTCGGGTGTGCGCAAGAAACGAGGCACCAACTCAATGGCATCCTCTGGGCAGGTCGTGGCACACAAGCCGCACTGCACACAATTCTTTTCAATGAAGCGCAATTGCGGCAATTCAGGGTTGTCTTGCAACGCACTGGCTGGGCAGGCACTGACGCAACTTAAGCACAGCGTGCATTTGTCGGCATTGACTTTCAAACTGCCCATGGGTGCAGGTTTGGGCAGGTCGATGACTTTGTTGGCATCATTTAAAACTGCAGGTGCGTGTTCGCTCAAATGGTCCAAGGCCAGTTCAAGCGTGCCGCGCTTTTCAGGGGCCACTGCATATTTGGCGAACACGGCGGGTACTTGATTTTTGCTCTTTGCAGACGCTTGTTTTTGCGCTTGCAAGTTGGCCTGCAAACTGGCATCCAAATCCATGGCGCTCTTGGCTTTGATGATTTGAAAATGTTCACCGGTGTAGCCCAAGCCCGCCAGCAAACTTTGAGCGACCGCCATTTGCGCTTCTAAGCCCTCCACATATTGAGGCGCTTCTTCGTGCGTGTTGAGCACCAAGACTTGCTTGGCGCCGTAGGCAATGGCCGTAAGCCAAACTTCCAAGCCCAAACTGGCGGTGTGCCACAAAGACACAGGGATGACATTGGCCGGCAAGCCCTGTGCCAATTTCAATTGGGCTGATCGGCCCAAAGCTTCGATGCATGCTTGGCCTGCCTCTTGGCTGTGAAATAAAAGCGTGGCATCTTTTCCGCCAGCAGCGTGATAAGTTGACAACAAGGTTTTGATTTTCAAACCTTGCTCTTGTGCTTTGGGGTACGCGAAGGTCAGTGCACCTGTAGGACACACTGTGGTGCACGCACCGCAGCCGACACAAAGGTTGGGATTGACTTTAATTTGTTGCCGCGACTTGTCGCTTGAAATAGCCTCGGCTGAACAGATGTCAACGCAAGCATTGCAGCCCACGGTTTCGTTGCGACTGTGCGCGCACAGCTTTTGTTTGTAGGCAAAAAACTTGGGTTTTTCAAACTCGCCCACCATGTCGCGCAACTTGATCAGGGTGGAGAGATCTTGGCCATCCCACTTGAAATACCCTTGGGGCGGCGCGTGTTGTAAAAAGCCTGGGCCTGTTGCGCCTGTGCCTCTGAGGTCCAAAATCAAATCGAATTTTTCTGTCGCCTCTGAAGCCACACGATTGAAATCAATGGCGCCGGCCGCTTGGCAGACTTTCACGCATGCGCGACTTGAATTGCATGCATTCATGTCAATTTGATAGTCCAGGCCAATGGCGTTTTCGGGGCAGGCCTCCACACAAGCATTGCAGCGGGTGCACAAATCCAAATTGATCGGATTGTTTTCGGTCCAAGACACATCAAATGCGCCTAGCCATCCCGTCAGTTTTTGCAGGTGCCCTGCAACGACGGGGTATTGCCTTGTCTGTGCGCCGCCGGCTTGGCCAGCACCTTGAGAGAAGATCACCACCTGCAAAACATCTGACACCAAGGCTGCCGCTTTTTCGGCTTGATCAAGGGGGCCAATGATCAGCAAACGGCCTTCGCTTTTGAAAGGTACAGCGGGCACAGGATCTGGCTCTGTCAAGTGCGCAGCAGCCAGCAGCGCTGCTAGCTTGGGGCTGGCGTTTTGCGCATCGCGGCTCCAACCGCCCATTTCTCGAATATTGACGAACTTAATGGGGGATGTAGCGCCTTCAGTTTGAAGGGCCAGTTCAGAAAAAAGTTTCTTCTCTTGTGTGCACGCCACCACCACTTCTTGTCCAGACTGAATGGCCTTTTGGAAAGCGCCCGCTTCTCGTCGGCAAAGGGTGCTGTGCAGCGTCAGCGATTCACCCAGTGCCTGACCCAGTTTCTGGGTCTGCAGGGGCATCGTCTGGTTGCAATCGCAAATGAGTGTGGTCATGGGGGGCCGGATCGTTTTCTAAAGTGGCTGAACTTGAGGCTGGGGCTGGCAAGTTTTCTTGTGTTTCTGAGGCTTCTTGGAATTGTGCTTCGCTTGGGGCAGACTGTGCCACATCTTCTGGGGCTTTGACCAACCCCAAAAATTGCGCGCCGACCATTTTGGCCAACATGCCCTCGGGCAATGGGTCGGGGGTGTTGTAGTCACCAATGTAAATGTCCAAGCCGTCCATGATGTTGTAGTGCGGGTCGGCCAAGAGTTTTTTCATGGCGGCGTTGCGAACTTCTGGCGACACACCCTGCGTCATGTAGGAAGTGAAATCAGATTCGGGCGTGAGTTTAGAGACATCCTCGAGGGTCAAAACCTTGGCAGGCTCTTCTGCAGCGGTGCTTTGAGAATTGGGGGGTGTATTTTTGGGGGGTGCGCCAGCCTGAGTGGCCAGGGGTCCATTTTGAGGTGCAGCTTGTAAGGGGTTTGTTTGTGGCTGGTTTTTGGCCACCGGCAAGGGCTCAGCCAAGGGCGCGCCCTGTTTCACCGCTTGTTTGCGCTGCGACCAGCGGCTGAAAAAGTTGCCGCCTTCTTCATTGTTGCTGGTTTTGCTCATGCGCCGTCTACTTTTCGGCCCGAACGGTCGCCAGTGGTCACTTTGGCAGGTTGCCCAAAACGATCAGTGAGGGCTTGGAAACTTTGTGGCCGCTGGCGGCGCTTCACCTCGGGGGTGTAGTGGTCATTGGCAAATTCACGCACCCATTGAACGATGTCCTGAGAGGCCGGTACTTGCTCAATGGTTTCTTGCGCGTCGAGCCATCGGCCGGCATCGTGATAACTGAGCGACACGCGCTCGGGTACAGCCACCAGTTCATCACTGAGTGCCATGCGTTCTTCCATGCGCCACATGACAAAGAAACAAGGATCGGGTGAGGTGACATTGAGCAGATAGCCTTCTGCATCGTCTGAAAAAAGTTCGACTTTGAAATTGGGAAACAACCAAAGCGCGCCATCATCGCCCTCACGCAGACACTTTGGGGCGTGGCCAAAGTTTTCTTCTTGGGGCGTGACGTCGTCTAAAACCCAGCGCCAAGTCTGCCATTTGGCCATGTCACCTTGCACGCGCTCGCGGCGCATGACAACAGCAACATCAATAGAAGGACGGTAACTCATGGGCAGATAGTACCAATGATTGAAAGTCATCGGATATTTGACGCCTTTGTTCGCCTTTGTCTGTCATCAAGACTTTTGAAGACGTTTTCTAACCTCAATAAGTTTCGAGGTGCAAGCGGCCTTCTTTTTTAAGGCTAGAGCCCAATGTTTCCCAATCAAGACCCGCTTGGGTTGCCACATCGTGCAAAGCCAAGACCACGCCCTCTTCCATGCTCTTTAAGCCACACACATAGAAATAAGTGTTGGGGTCTTTCAAGAGCGCCACCAAGTCGGCAGCGCGCTCGCGCATGGCGTCTTGCACATAGCGCTTGGGCTGACCTGGGGTTCGTGAAAATGCAAAGTTGATGTCGATGAAGTCTTTGGGCAACTTTTGCAGCGGGCCAAAGTAGGGCAGTTCTTGTTGTGTGCGAGCACCAAAGAACAACATGAGTTTGCCGCCCTCAAACTTGCCAGTTTGACGCAGGCGTCGGCGCCACTCGGTCATGCCGCGCATGGGCGCGCTGCCCGTACCGGTGCAAATCATCACAATGTTGGACTTGGGGTGGTTGGGCATCAGGAAGCTATTGCCAAACGGGCCAATCACTTGGATGGCGTCGCCCACTTTCACATCGCACAAATAGTTGGAACACACACCATGAACGGGTTGGCCTTGGTGATCTTCGATGACCCGCTTCACCGTCAAAGACACATTGTTGTAGCCGGCCCGCTCGCCGTTGCGTGGGCTGGCAATGGAGTATTGGCGAGCATGGTGCGGCTTGCCTGATGCATCGACACCGGGCGGCACGATGGCCACAGACTGACCTTCCAAAACTGGGAAAGGCATGCTGCCGAAATCAATCACGATGTGATGGGTTTCGTTGGTGGTACCCGCTTCGTTCACTTTAAAGTTACCCACTACAGTGGCTTGTGTGGGCGTTTTGGGACCGAACAAGTTGGTGTAGGCGTGGGCTGCAGACCATGGTGGCAAAGTCGAGCCAAAGGCGGCTGAATTGAAGACCGCTTCACCCGAAGCATTGACTGCTTGGGCAGGTGCCGCTTCTGCTGCAGGCGCTACCGCAACAGCTTGGCCGCCCACGCCCATGGCTTGAAGGTCAGCATCGCTCAAGGCGGGCGGCAAGTCATCCCATGTCAATTGCTGTTCAACAGAATAGGCCTTGGCCTTGGGCATGCTGCGCCAGTTGTCAATCGAGCCTGTTGGACAAGGTGGTACACAGGCCATGCACAGATTGCATTTGTCAGCATCGACCACGTAATTGCGAGAATCATGCGTGATGGCGCCTACGGGGCAGGTGGCCTCGCAGGTGTTGCAACGGATGCAGATCTCTGGGTCAATCAGGTGTTGCTGAATCAAAACGGCTTCTGTGGTCATGGCGAGTGAGTTGGATCTTTTGAATGAGATCTCAGCTGAAACGAACGTAGTCGAAGTCTACAGGCTGACGATTGATACCCATGACAGGAGGGGCAATCCAGTTGGCAAACTTGCCGGGTTCGACCACGCGGCCCATCAGACTGCCCACATAGGCGCGGTCTTCGTTGGTAGGCAACCACTCACCCACTTTGGCCATCCACTCTTCGCTTGTCACCACACGACCATCGGGCGTGATTTTGGAACCAGACAAAGAACCGATGTTGCGGTGGAAGGCTTTGTGAGGGGCTGTCAATTTAAAAGAGATGCCCGCCTTTTCAATGACACGGTTCCAACGCTCAATGCCACCTTTTGAATCGGTGATGTAGTCGTCACGCAGAACTTCGTTCAATGCATTCAACATGGGCACTTCTTTTTCGATCAGCTTGCCGTTTTCAACAGCCAAGATTTTGTAGGTGTTGCCCTTCAGCACGTGGTCGTCGGCTCGCTTGCCTTCTTCATAGCGACCCTTCAGGCCCGTGCTGTAGAAAGTGGCAGCGTTGGACGATTCGTCGGCGCCGAACAGGTCAATGGTGACGGAGAAGTGGAAGTTGATGTAGCGCTGGATGGTGGGCAAATCAATCACACCGGCAGCGCGCAGCTTGGCCACATCGTCGGTTTTGAGTTGGTTCATCACATCGACAGTGCGCTGAATGGTGCGGCTCACGCCAGACTCGCCCACAAACATGTGGTGCGCTTCTTCAGTCAGCATGAACTTGGTGGTGCGTGCCAAAGGATCAAATGCAGACTCGGCCAATGCGCACAACTGAAACTTGCCGTCACGGTCTGTGAAGTAGGTGAACATGAAGAAAGACAACCAGTCGGGGGTCTTTTCGTTGAAGGCTTGCAAGATGCGGGGATTGTCCTCGTTGCCGCTGTTACGTTGCAACAAAGCATCGGCTTCTTCACGGCCGTCTCTGCCAAAGTATTTGTGCAACAAGTAAACCATGGCCCACAAGTGGCGGCCTTCTTCCACATTAATTTGGAACAGGTTGCGCAGGTCATACATGCTAGGCGCTGTGAGGCCCAAGTGACGTTGTTGCTCTACAGATGCTGGCTCAGTATCGCCTTGTGTCACGATGATGCGGCGCAAGTTGGCGCGGTGTTCGCCTGGCACATCTTGCCAAACTTTTTCACCCTTGTGATCGCCAAAATGAATTTGGCGCTCTTGGTCACCTGGGTTCAAAAACACACCCCAACGGTAGTCGCGCATTTTCACGTGGCCAAACTGTGCCCAACCTTGTGGATCAACGCTGACGGCGGTGCGCAAGTACACGTCCATGTCTTTGGAGCCTTCGGGACCCATATCGTCCCACCAGTTGATGAAGTTGGGCTGCCATTGCTCAAGCGCACGCTGCAGGGTGCGGTCTTCAGACAAGTTGACGTTGTTAGGAATCTTTTCGCTGTAGTTGATACCGGACATGAGAGTCTCCAGAAATTAAAGCAACGGTGGGGTCAAATTGGGGTTGCAGCAAAGACCACCGGGAACCCTGCTGCACAACACTTTCAAAAAACTTTTTGTACTTGTAAGGCTTAAACGCGGTTCATGTCGAACTGCACTTTTTCGCCTTTGCCATAAACCTTCAAGGCACCTTTTTCTCCTACAGCATTGGGGCGCTGAAAGATCCAGTTTTGCCACGCAGTGAGGCGGCCAAAAATACGGGTCAGCATGTTCTCTTGGCTGGCAAATCGCAGGTTGGCTTCCAAGCCAGTGAGGGCATCGGGTGACATGGCGGCGCGCTCTTCCAAGCACATGCGCAATTCGTCTTCCCAATCGATGTCGTCAGGAGCTGCTGTGACCAAGCCCAAAGCCAAGGCTGTATCAGCATCCAATGCTTTGCCAATGGCACCGCGAGCGGCTTCCATGGCTGGCACTTCTTCGTAAAAGCGGCGAGCCAAGCGAGACTGATCGTTCACCATGGGGTAGAAGCCAAAGTTGAATTCGTTCAGTTGAATGGTCGGTGCGTTGGCTTCGTCATCAGGCAAAGCCAACATATAAGTGCGGTCTGCACAGAATGCCAGTTCAGCAAACGTACCGACAAAGCAAGTACCTTGATCGATCACGGCAAAAATGCTGCGTGAAGACACATCCAAACGGGCCAAGGTGCGGCGCAAGTGGCCAATGGTTTCGCGCACGAACCAATGGTCTTTGTGGGCCAACAAAGTGGCGTCGCTGGCCAGCACCGATTTGGCATCGCCCGTGGCTTTGAGCAACCATGTGCCAATGTCGAGTTCGTTGGTGCGCATGTGCAAAATAGCGTCGTCCAATTCACGCACCATTTGCAATGGCCACCACTGTGCGCCAGCCGCCAAGATACCGGCGATGTCTGTGGGTTGTGCCGTTGTAGGTGCTTTGACTGTGAAGGTGCCCAAGCGCTTGGCGCGGTCAATGTCAACTGTCACGTTGTTGTAGCTAATTTGATCTGCGGCAATGATGCGCTGAATGGGTGACAGTGACACGCCTTTTTCTGCAGCTGGGCGGTCACTTTTTGCAGCCAAATTGTCGGCACGCTCACGCACCACTTGTTGGAATTGGTTGGGCTTGGCAATGGCATCAACCAAGCGCCAGTCGACGGCTTTTTGACCACGAACACCTTCCACGCTGGTGCAGAAAATATCGGCCAAGTCGTGACGGACGTGACGCTTATCGGTCACGCGGGTCAGTCCACCTGTACCTGGCAACACGCCGAGCAATGGCACTTCGGGCAATGACACAGAAGAAGAGCGGTCATCGACCAACACGATGTCGTCGCAAGCCAAAGCCAATTCGTAACCACCGCCAGCACAGGCACCGTTCAGTGCGGCCACAAATTTCAAACCGGAATATTTGCTGGAGTCTTCAATGCCGTTGCGTGTTTCGTTCGTGAACTTGCAGAAGTTCACTTTCCAGCCGTGTGTCGACACGCCCAACATAAAGATGTTGGCGCCAGAGCAGAACACACGGTCCTTCAAGCTGGTGACCACCACGCTGCGAACTTCAGGGTGCTCAAAACGAATGCGTTGCAAAGCGTCGTGCAATTCAATGTCCACACCCAAGTCATAAGAGTTGAGCTTGAGTTTGTAGCCAGGGCGAATGCCCGCGTTTTCGTCGATGTTGATCGACATAGTGGCCACGGCACCGTCAAAGCTCAAGCTGATGTGCTTGTAATTTTCTGGCGTGGTTTGGTAATTGACGAAGGGCGCTGCGGTCATGAAGGTCTCCAATGAAGGTCTTTGTAGGGTCTGCATCTCTGGTTCGAGACTTTGCAATCAATCGAACCGCGTTGACATGCAGTTTATTGCATTCAACCCATGCGCTCAATATGCAATTTAATGCAATTATTAAGTAATTACCCTAGGTTTTCATTGTTTTCTACAGAAGCTATTCAACCCATTGAATGAGTTTGCGAACTTCCGTTTTCAAGCGCTTGTAACTTTCTTCAACATCTTGTGCACTGGTATCAATGCTGAGATCGGCTTTGGAATAAAACGCCGAACGCCCTTCCAAAATGCGCTTCAAATCTTCCATGGCCTCGGGACTGGCAGCCATGGGGCGCAAGTCACCCTGGGCTGCAACCCGCGACATGTGATCGTTGGCGCTTGCTTGCAACCATACCGTAGTGCAGTGGGTTAGCAACAAATTGAAATTGGCTGAATCAGACACCAAACCACCTGGCGTTGCGATCACTACCTCGGGGTAAATTTGAATGGCCTCTTCCAATGCTCTGCGCTCATATCGGCGGTAAGCATTGGCGCCATACAAGTTGTGAATTTCACTGATTTGGCAACCTGCAAACTTTTCAATTTCGCGACTGAGTTCAATGAAGGCAAAACCCAAATCATCGGCCAAACGCTGACCCAGCGTGGTTTTGCCGGCACCGCGCAAACCAATGAGGGCAATGCGAGTTCGGCGCGCCTTGGCGTCGCCGCTCTCGCCAAACATTTCAGTCAACTGCACGCGAGCGCGCCGCAAATCGGCCTCGGTGCGCTTGCCGAGCAACTCACGAATTAACAACCACTCAGGCGAACTTGTACTGATATCACCCAACAATTCGGCCAAAGAACATTGCAGCGCATGAGACACCTGCAGCAACACCAAGACAGACACATTGCCAGTGCCATATTCCAAATTGGCCAAGTGCCGCTCGGACACATCAGCCGCCAAAGCAACCGCTTTGCGAGTCATGCCTTTGCGAGAACGCAAGTTGCGCACGCGCTCGCCCAGCGCCATTAAAAATGGGCTGCGCAAGGGCTCTAAAGAGCCCCCCACCTCAACAAATGCAGTCGATGATTCGGTCACCGAAGTCTCCAAAGACAGTGAATTGGCAATGCTTATTCAACAAAATTAAGGGAAAACCCTAAATTCTGAATACAGACAAAACATGCACTTTATTGCATACTCATCCGCAAGCAAGATAGTGCATTTATACCGCGAGTTGCCCTAAAGCCCAAGTGTTTTAGTGCAGATCCCTCAAATTTATGACCCAGATCACGGAGATCGCCATGGCTCTGCCTTCAGCACCCCCCGCACAATTCAACTTTGCGCAATTTTTGATTGCTGCCAACAACAGCCGCAAAGAAAAGATCGCGCTCATCGACGATGCAGGCAGCCTCACCTATGGCGAGATGGGCGATCAAATCAGAGCGTGCGCTGCGGGCCTGCGAAAGTTGGGGCTCAAGCGGGAAGAGCGCGTGCTCTTGCTCATGCACGACAGCACCGATTGGGTCGTCTCTTTCTTGGGGGCGCTGTATGCAGGTGTGGTTCCGGTTGCCGTCAACACCTTGTTAACTTCAGACGATTACGCCTTCATGATCAACAACAGCCGTGCGCAAGCGGCCTTGGTGTCTTCCGCATTGCTGGGCACTTTCAATGCAGCCGTTGCGCAAGGCACCAAGAGTATCAAGCACGTCGTGGTGGCTCGCCACGAGGGCGACTTGCCTGCGCCCACCCTGCACTTCAAAGATTTATTGGCATCGGCCTCAGGCCCTAGCCTGCCCGCAGAAACTCATGCTGACGAACCCGCCTTCTGGTTGTTCTCTTCAGGCTCTACCGGCAACCCCAAAGGCACGGTTCACACGCAAGGCAATTTGTATTGGACGGCTCAGTTGTACGGCAAAGGTGTGTTGGGTTTAAGCTCTCACGATGTGGTTTTCTCGGCGGCCAAATTGTTCTTTGCCTATGGCTTGGGCAATGCGCTCACCTTCCCCTTAAGCGTCGGCGCCAGTGTGGTGTTAATGGCTGAGCGCCCCACCCCCCAAGCCACATTCAAGCGCTTGGTAGACCACAAACCCACTGTGTTTTATGGCGCACCTACCGGTTATGGCGGCATGTTAGCAAGTCCTTACTTACCTGGTAAAGATCAAGTGGCGTTGCGTCTCTGCTCATCCGCTGGCGAAGCCTTGCCCGCAGACATTGGTGAAAGATGGACGGCCCGTTTTGGCTGCGAAATCATCGACGGTATTGGCTCTACCGAAATGCTGCATGTGTTCTTGTCCAACGCACCCGGCGATGTGCGCTACGGCACCACAGGCAAAGCTGTGCCTGGTTACGAAGTTCAGTTGCGCGGCGAACAAGGCGAAGTGATCACGGGGCACAACGAGATTGGTGACCTGTTCATCAAGGGCCCCACCTCAGCATTGATGTATTGGAACAACCGCGAAAAAACGCGCGACACCTTTCAAGGCGAATGGACCAAGAGTGGCGACAAATACTCGCGCGACTTAGACGGCTATTACACGTATGCAGGTCGCAACGACGACATGCTCAAAGTCAGTGGCATCTATGTGTCGCCCTTCGAAGTGGAATCCACTTTGGTTCAACACCCTGCTATTTTAGAAGCCGCCGTCATTGGCAAAGTTGACGCCGATGGCCTGACCAAAACCAAAGCCTTCATTGTTTTGAAATCAGAACAAAGCCTGACTGAAGAGGATGTCAAAGCCTTTGTGAAAGGAAGATTGGCGCCCTACAAATACCCCCGCTTTGTAGAGTTCATCACCGAGCTTCCCAAAACTGCCACCGGCAAAATTCAGCGTTTCCGTTTGCGCGATTTAGAAAACAAAAAGGCTTGAAGATTTCAAGCCTTTGAGTCGTAGCCCTCGGCCTGGGCCGCTTATTGTGATCAAGTGTTCTTGGACACTGTGATGGTAGGAAACTTTGCAGAAAAGTCCTTGGCCTTGGCTGCAATTTTGATGGCCACTTGGCGGGCTACCGATTTGTAAATGCCAGCCACTTCCCCATCGGGATCGGCCACCACCGTGGGTTTTCCGTTGTCCGCTTGCAAGCGAATTTGCATGTTCAATGGCAGTGCACCCAGGTAATCCATTTGGTAGTTCTCAGCCATTTTCTTGCCACCATCGGCGCCAAAAATGTGTTCAATGTGGCCGCAATTTGTGCAGACATGAACTGCCATGTTTTCCACAATGCCCAAAATGGGCACGCCCACTTTTTCAAACATCTTGATGCCCTTTTTGGCATCCAGCAAGGCGATGTCTTGCGGCGTAGTCACAATGACTGCGCCCGTCATGGGCACGCGTTGGCTCAGGGTGAGTTGAATGTCGCCGGTACCAGGCGGCATGTCGATGATCAAGTAGTCAAGGTCTTTCCAGTTGGTTTGGCGCAGCAACTGCTCAAGCGCTTGGGTGGCCATGGGACCACGCCAAATCATGGCTTCGTCTTGGTTCACCAAGAAACCAATCGACATCACTTGCACGCCATAGTTCTCCATGGGCTCCATGGTTTTGCCGTCTTCACTTTCGGGCCGGCCTTCAATGCCCATCATCATGGGTTGACTGGGGCCGTAAATGTCGGCATCGAGCAGGCCCACACTGGCGCCTTCTGCTGCCAGCGCCAGGGCCAAATTCACGGCCGTGGTGCTTTTGCCAACGCCGCCCTTGCCAGAAGCCACAGCCACTATGTTTTTCACTTGCGGCAGCAAGGCCACGCCGCGTTGCGCTGAGTGCGCCACAATTTTCATGGTGACATTGGCCGACACGTTGACGACGCCAGGCACCTGCTTGGCTGCAGCGATCAAGGCATTGCGAAGCGCAGGGATTTGGCTCTTAGCGGGGTAGCCCAATTCAACATCAAAGGCCACATTGCCGCCATCGACAACAAGGTTCTTCAGGGCTTTGGTGGAGACGAAATCTTTGCCAGTGTTGGGGTCAATGACCGATTCGAGGGCTTTTTGGAGTTGTTCTGGGGTCGACATGTGAAACTTTCGGGGCTTGGGCGGCAGTTTAGCGACATCGGAGGGTCCAAGCCCATAAAATCACTGATTCCCCTACAAATAGCCTCCTCATGTCTGCCTCGTCTGTTTCGAACCCATCCGTAGCCCAGCGACAAATTTTTGTCACGACCGCTTTGCCCTATGCCAATGGCAATTTCCACATCGGTCACATCATGGAATACATCCAAGCCGACACTTGGGTTCGTGCGCAGCGCATGCAAGGTCATGAGGTGCATTTTGTGTGTGCCGACGATGCCCACGGCGCACCCATCATGATTGCGGCCGAAAAAGCGGGCATCACACCGCAGCAGTTTGTAGCCAACATTGCGGCCGGTCGCAAGCCCTACCTCGATGGCTTTCACATTGGCTTTGACAATTGGCATTCCACCGATGGCCCCGAAAACCACGAACTGGCCCAACAGATTTACCGCGACCTCAAAGCCGCGGGCTTCATCGCCACCAAAACCATCGAGCAATTCTTCGACCCCGAAAAGTCAATGTTCTTGCCCGACCGATTCATCAAAGGCGAATGCCCTAAGTGCGGCGCCAAAGACCAGTATGGCGACAGTTGCGAGTCATGCGGTGCTGTGTATGCACCCACCGAAGTCAAGAACCCCTACTCCGCATTGTCTGGCGCCACGCCGGTCCTCAAACAATCCGAGCACTACTTCTTCAAACTGTCTGACCCTCGTTGCGTCGAGTTTTTAGAAAAATGGACGCACGACACAGGCCGCCTGCAACCTGAGGTGCTGAACAAAATCAAAGAATGGTTTGCCAAAGACGAAGACGGACAAGGCGGCTTGGGCGATTGGGACATCAGCCGCGATGCACCTTATTTCGGCATTGAAATTCCCGATGCGCCGGGCAAATATTTCTACGTCTGGCTGGATGCGCCCATTGGCTACTTGGCTTCGCTCAAAAATTACTTGGGCAAGATCGGTGTGGACTACAACGCATACATCAACAACCCGAATGTGGAGCAGTACCATTTCATTGGCAAAGACATCACTTATTTCCACACGCTTTTTTGGCCCGCCATGTTGCACTTCAGCGGTCGCAAAACGCCCAACTCAGTGTATGTGCACGGCTTCTTAACCGTCAGTGGCGAGAAGATGAGCAAGAGTCGCGGCACCGGCCTCGACCCCCTCAAGTATTTGAAACTGGGCATGAACCCCGAGTGGTTGCGCTACTACATTGCTGCCAAGCTCAATGGTCGCAACGAAGACGTCGACTTCAATCCCGAAGACTTCATGGCGCGTGTCAACTCAGACTTGGTTGGCAAGTACATCAACATTGCGTCACGCGCTGCCGGTTTCATTGCCAAGCGCTTGGGTGGCAAGTTGGGCACGGTGTCTGCAGACGGTCAAGCATTGCTCAAACAATTGCACGAGGGTGTAGCACCTATCGCCAAACTGTATGACGAGCGCGACTTTGCCAAAGCACTGCGCGAAGTCATGTTGTTGGCCGACCGCGTGAATGAATACGTCGACCAAAACAAACCTTGGGAATTGGCCAAGCAAGAAGGCATGGATGCTCGTTTGCACGATGTCTGCACCACTTGCATTGAAGCCTTCCGATTGCTTAGCCTCATGTTGAAACCTGTGCTGCCTTCTCTGGCCAGCAACGTTGAAAGGTTTTTGAACATCGATGCCATGAACTTCATGAATGTGCAAGCTTCTTTGGGAGTCGGCCACGCCATCAACGACTACAAACACTTGATGCAGCGGGTCGATGTCGCCATGTTGGATGCTTTGTTTGAAGCACCCGAACCCGTGGTTGAAGCGGCACCACTGCCAGGTGGTGAAGCCATTGCACCCACCATCTCCATCGACGACTTTGCAAAGATTGATTTGCGCATTGCTCAAATTGTTCAATGCGAAGCGGTTGAAGGTTCGACCAAATTGTTGCGTCTCACTTTGGATGTCGGCGAAGGCCAACACCGCAATGTGTTCAGTGGCATTGCCAGTGTTTACAAGCCCGAAGATTTGGTGGGAAAACTCACCGTCATGGTGGCCAACTTGGCGCCTCGCAAAATGAAGTTTGGTGTCTCTGAAGGCATGGTGCTGGCCGCCAGCCACGCTGACGAAAAAGCCGAACCCGGCATTTATGTCTTGAATCCATGGCCCGGTGCAAAACCGGGCATGCGCATTCACTGACCTTCATCAGATGGCCAGCAACACGCCTTGTTAAACTGACTCATGGCCTTTTTCTTTCGCCCCAAGCTGGTTGACGCATTACAGGGATACTCGCGAGAGCAGTTGGGCGCCGACATTGCGGCAGGCATCACAGTGGGTGTGGTGGCTTTGCCTTTGGCCATGGCCTTTGCCATTGCGTCGGGCCTCAAACCCGAAGCGGGCTTGTTCACCGCCATCATTGCGGGCTTCATCATCTCTGCATTGGGCGGCAGCAAGGTTCAAATTGGCGGCCCAGCGGGTGCCTTCATCGTGATTGTGTATGGCATTTTGGAACGCTACGGCTTAGCCAATCTCATTCTTGCCACAGCTGCTTCAGGCGTGTTGTTGTTCATTATGGGTCTGCTCAAATTAGGCACTCTGATTAGGTTCATTCCCGTCGCGGTGGTCATTGGCTTCACCAATGGCATTGCAGTGCTGATCATGCTGTCACAGGCCAAAGATTTTCTGGGTCTCAAGGTCAATAACATGCCTGCCGATTTTTTTGGCATTTTGCGCACTTTGAATGAAGCGCTGCCTACATTTCAAGTCCCCGCATTTGCATTGGCCTGTGGCTCACTGGCTTTGATTGTGTTGTGGCAGCATGCCTTTTCTGCCAAGCAAGGCCAAGCTCCCGCCAAGGGACTTCAGCGCATCTTGCAAGTGGTCCCTGGCTCCATCGTTGCCCTCATAGCAGCCACCTTGATTGCATTGGGATTGAATTTGCCGATTGAAACCATTGGCAGCAAATTCGGTGGCATCCCCTCCGAGTTGCCAAGTTTTGTGTGGCCTGAGTTCAGCCTTGCCAACCTGCAGCACTTGAGCATGCCCATCTTCACCTTAACTTTGCTGGGCGCCATTGAGTCCTTGCTGTGCGCGCGCATTGCCGATGGCCTCATTGGCGATAGGCACAACCCCAATCAAGAACTCATGGCGCAAGGTGTGGCCAACTTTGTCACGCCGTTCTTTGGCGGCATGCCCGCCACAGGCACCATTGCTCGCACGGTCACCAATGTCAAAAGTGGCGGCCGCTCACCTGTGGCAGGCATTGTGCATGCGCTCGTTTTATTGGGTGTGGTTTGGGTGGCAGCGCCATTGGCCAACCATGTGCCCTTGGCAACTTTGGCAGCCATCTTGATGTTTGTGGCGTGGAACATGGGCGAATGGCATGCCTTCACAGATTTAAAACAATTTCGCGCGCCTTACCGCATCACCTTGCTCGCGGTGTTTCTGCTGACTGTCATGGTTGACCTCACGGTGGCCGTTGAATTTGGCTTGTTTGCGGCATGCATCACCTTCATCTACCGAATTTCCAGCCTCAGCCGTGTTGAAGAACTGAAACACACAGACGCCCCTTCTCTTTTCAATCAACAAGGGCAAGTGCGGGCTTACCGTTTTTATGGCGCTCTGTTCTTTGGTGCCGTGAAAATGGTGGAGGCCATTGAAGACGAATTGCCTCAAAAAGCTGTTGTTTTGGACCTGAAAAACCTGATTTACATCGATTCCTCGGGGGCAGACGCCTTGATGGCCTTGGCGCAGGTTTGCCAAAAAAAGAACGTAAGGCTGTTTGTTTGCGGGCTCAACCACCAACCTTTGGACATTGCAAAACGAACGGGATTGTTGAATTTGGTGGGCAAGCATGTTTGGCCTGATTGGAATTCAGCCCTCGAATCGGTCTATTTGTCAGAAAAATCCTGACTCAGCCCCGCTAAAATACCCTCAGTTCCTTAGAAAGCGCTTTGCCATGTCGCTCCTGCATTTTTTCCGCCGTCCCGACTACCGTTCGGACACCACACAGTTCATCGATCAGCTCAAAATTGATCGACCCCATCTTGAAGCTGCCCAAAAAGAAGCCCGTGCGCTTTTGTGGGATGCCTCTGTCGACCGCCATGTGTTGAAAGAATTCAACGAAGGCCGCGTGGACCAAAAACCTTACGTGTATCAAACCAAAGGCTGAGTCTTTTGGAAAATACCGCTGCTTCTACAGAGCTTCTGCCCGTCGTTGAAAACACGAACGGCCTGCCCGAGGTCATCGACCATGTGGCGGTGGCGCGTCTGTATGGTGAGCCTTTGTTTTCCATGCCCAACGACCTCTACATCCCCCCAGATGCTTTGGAGGTGTTTCTAGAGGCCTTCGAAGGTCCTCTGGATTTGTTGCTGTACCTCATTCGCAAGCAAAACTTCAACATCCTCGACATTCCCATGGCAGCGGTCACGCGCCAGTACCTGAGTTATGTCGATGAAATTCGCCAGCACAACCTCGAGTTGGCCGCTGAATACTTGCTCATGGCCGCCATGCTGATTGAAATCAAATCACGCATGTTGTTGCCCCCGAAAAAAGTGGCTGAGGGCCAAGAGCCAGAAGATCCTCGCGCTGAATTGGTTCGCCGCTTGCTCGAGTACGAGCAAATGAAAATGGCTTCCATGCAATTGGGCAACCTGCCGCAGTATGGTCGCGACTTTTTGAAGGCGCAGGTCTACATCGAGCAAAGTTTGCAGCCGCGCTTTCCAGATGTGCACTTGGTAGAACTGCAAGAAGCATGGCGCGATATTTTGAAGCGCGCCAAACTGGTTCAGCACCACAAAATCACGCGCGAAGAACTCAGTGTGCGTGAGCACATGAGCATTGTCTTGAAGCACCTTCAAGGCCGCAAGTTTGTGGAATTTGAAAACTTATTTGACCCCAGCAAAGGCACACCGGTCTTGGTGGTCACGTTCATTGCGCTGCTTGAGTTGGCCAAAGAAACCCTGATTGAAATTACCCAAGCTGAAGCCTTCGCACCCATCTATGTGCGACTGGCTTTCACGCCGGTTTAATTCTCGTCTTTCGCGCCTCGGCCCATCAGAGCGGCCACGGCTTCAGCGGGCTTTAACTTGCCCTCCAACAAAGCCAGCACACCCTGCGAAATAGGCATGTCAACACCCAAGGCCTGTGCTCGCTTGACCACAGTGCGTGCGCTGTAGACACCTTCTGCGACATGGCCCAATGATTGAACCGCCTGCTGCAAGTCCATGCCCTGCGCCAGCAACAAGCCCACCTTGCGATTGCGACTGAGATCGCCTGTCGCGGTAAGAACCAAATCGCCCAAACCAGACAAGCCCATGAAAGTTTCTGCTTTGGCACCCAAGGCCACGCCCAATCGCGTCATTTCTGACAAACCGCGGGTGATCAAGGCTGCGCGCGCATTCAAGCCTAAATTGAGACCATCGCTCAATCCGGTTGCAATGGCCAATACATTTTTCACAGCACCCCCTACCTCTACACCCACGATGTCTTCGTTGGCATAGACACGCAAGCTTGGGCTGTGAAAAGCATCGACCAAAATTTGCTGCACACTGGCATGCGCACTGGCTGCAACCAGGGCTGTCGGTTGCGCGCGCGCCACTTCCAATGCAAAACTGGGGCCGCTGAGTGCGCCCGACTTTAATTTCGGCGCCACCTGCTGACACACCTCATGCGGCATACCGCCCGACAGTACAGTCTCAGATGCAGCCTCAAATCCTTTGCACAGCCAAGCCACAGGAACTTGTATCTCTTTCAAGTTCACAAGCATGCCGCGCAAGGCCGACATGGGCGTTCCAATGACGATCAAATCTTGCGTGGCCGCCCATGTTGCCAATTCTGAATTGGGCGAACTGGTGCACTGCAACGCTTGAGGGAAATCAACATCCGGCAGATAACGCTGGTTACTGCGTTGCGATTGCATGGCATTGGCTGCAGCAGCGTCACGCGTCCACAATTGAACTCGATGACCTGCTGCATGCCGACTGGCACTGATGGCCAGTGCTGTGCCCCAAGCACCTGCCCCGATGACCGCAATCTTCAGGCTCATACAGGGGGCCTAGCGGCAAATTACTGAATTTGCGGGGCTGCAGCTTTTTCTGCGGCCTCAGCTTGCTGCTGCTCGTACATGGCTTGGAAATTAATTTCAGCCAAGTGCACAGGGGGAAAACCTGCACGGGTGACCAAGTCGGCCACGTTGCCGCGCAAGTAGGGGTACACAATTTGTGGGCAAGCAATGCCCATGATGGGGCCCATTTGGTCTTCTGGCAAATTGCGGATTTCAAAAATACCTGCCTGCTTGCACTCGACCAAGAACACCGTTTTGTCTTCAATTTTGGTGTGCACCGTCGCTGTGACACAAATTTCGTAGACACCCTCTGCAGCCTGATTGGCCTCAACACCTAGCTGAATATCCACAGCAGGTTGTTGCTGTTCCAACAAAATGCCAGGTGAGTTGGGCTGCTCCAATGACGCCTCTTTCATGTAAACGCGCTGGATTTGGAACACAGGGGTGCTTGCTTCTGACATAAAAACTCTTGTTTGAAAGTGATCTTCTCTAGGCCGCTTGAAAAAGCCCCTGCCCTGAGACTGGGCTGATTATCGCCTATGCCAGGAGGGGCACCAAGCCGCCCTTGGCGTCAAGCGCTATCAAATCGTCGCAACCACCAACATGGGTTTCACCGATGAAAATTTGAGGAACGGTTCTGCGTCCTGTGATGTTCATCATGTGCTCTCGGGCCTCGGGCTGGGTATCTATTCGAATTTCTTCTATTTCAGTGACACCCTTGGCCTTCAATATCTGCTTGGCGCGAACACAGTAGGGGCAAACAGCCGTGGTGTACATCTTCACGTGGGACATGACAACTCCAATCAAAACTCAAAAATAGCAGGACTTTTTTTCAGCCCCAATTAGGCTTTCTCAACAGGGAGGCTGGCTTCACGCCATGCCTTCAGACCACCGGCCAAGGCCTGTGCGCGTTCATAGCCCAACTTTTGCGCCTGGGCTGCAGCGCGACTTGCGCGGCCGCCTACTTGGCAGACCAAAATCACAGGCAAGCCCTTGTTTTTGACCATCAAGGGGAGCTGAGTCTCAAGCTCACCCAAAGGAATATTTTTGGAGCCTACGGCATGCCCCTGTGCAAATTCAGCGGGTTCGCAGACATCAATCAAAATCGCTTTTTCGCGGTTAATGAGCATCACTGCCTCGGAGGGTTCAACCCCACCGGCAGCACCTTTAGTGATGGCTGGCCAAAATAAAGCCAAAGCGGAGGACGCCGCCACAGCAACCAACATCCAGTTTTCAATCAAAAAATTCACAAAAAACCCTTAAAAAGTTCATTTGCAGTCTATTTCAAGACTGCGTGCCAAATTCGAATTCTAAAATGCTGACTGTAAACCCGTTTTTCTTTCTTGATTAAACCTTTCACAATGTACAAATTCGTTCTCATTCGCCACGGCGAGTCCACTTGGAATCTAGAAAATCGCTTCACTGGCTGGACAGATGTTGACCTCACGCCCACCGGCATCGAGCAAGCCCAGGCGGCTGGCCGCTTGCTAAAAGCAGAAGGCTACGAGTTTGACTTGGCCTATACCAGTGTCCTCAAACGGGCCATTCACACGCTGTGGCACACCCTAGATGCCATGGACAGGCAGTGGCTGCCCGTGCACAACAGTTGGCGTCTGAACGAGCGCCATTACGGTGCCCTTCAAGGCCTGAACAAAGCCGAAACCGCTCAAAAGTTTGGCAATGAGCAAGTTTTGGTCTGGCGTCGCAGCTACGACACGCCCCCGCCCGCCCTTGAAGCCACCGACACCCGGTGTGAACGCGCCGACTTGCGCTACGCCAAACTAAAGCCTCAAGACATTCCTTTAACGGAGTGCTTGAAGGACACTGTAGACCGCGTCATTCCTTTTTGGACCGAGTCCATGGCGCCAGCCATCAAGGCGGGCAAACGCATTGTGGTGGCAGCGCACGGCAACTCTATTCGGGCTTTGATCAAGTACTTGGACAACATTTCCGATGACGCCATCGTGAACTTGAACATCCCCAATGGCATGCCTTTGGTGTACGAACTCGATGCCAATTTGAAACCCATCAAGCACTACTATTTGGGCGATGCAGAAGCAGCCGCCAAGGCCGCTGCCGCTGTGGCCAGCCAAGGCAAGGCTTAATTTAGCGGGCGGGCATTTCCTGACTTGCACAAAGACAGCATTCAAGGTGTATATTGGCTTTAAAGGAGACCCTCTGGGTCAATGCACATGGGACAGAAATTGAAAATTGTCGGTTGGCTTAGCGTCGGCGCTTTAGCAGGCGCTCTCACCACCATTTCGCTTCAAACCACGGCCAGAGGTGCCTTTGCACCCTTGCCACTTGAAGAACTTCAACAATTGGCCGCAGTTTTTGGCATGGTCAAAAGTGACTATGTCGAAAACGTCGATGAGAAAAAACTCATCACCGAAGCCATCTCTGGCATGGTCTCTAGCCTTGACCCTCACTCTCAGTACTTTGACAAAAAAAGCTTCAAGGAATTCAGCGAAGGCACCTCCGGCCGCTTTGTGGGCGTAGGCATTGAGATCACCCAAGAAGAAGGCATTGTCAAAGTCGTATCGCCCATTGAAGGCTCACCTGCCGACCGCGCTGGACTTAAAACCAATGACCTGATTACCAAAATTGACGACGCCTTCGTCAAGGGTTTGTCAATGAACGAAGCCGTTAAACGCATGCGCGGAGAACCCAATACCAAAGTGGTTCTGACTGTGTTCCGCAAGGACGAAAGCCGCACCTTCACGATCACCATTGTCCGTGAAGAAATTAAAACCCAGTCCGTAAAAGCCAAAGTGGTTGAACCAGGTTTTGGTTGGATTCGCGTGTCGCAATTTCAAGAAAGAACCGTAGAAGATTTCTCCAAGAAGCTAGAAGACATGTTCAAACAAGACCCCAAGCTGAAAGGCTTGGTTCTAGATTTGCGCAACGACCCAGGTGGTTTGCTCGATGCATCCATTGCCTTGTCTGCAGCCTTCTTGCCCGAAAACGTCACCGTGGTGTCTACCAATGGGCAGCTTGAAGAGAGTAAATTTGTTTACAAGGCTGCGCCGCAGTTTTGGCGCCGCAGCGCTGAGAACGACCCCATTCAGCGCCTTACGCAAAATACCCAAGGGCAATTGAAAAAAATCCCCTTGGTGGTGTTGGTCAATGAAGGCTCCGCTTCAGCCAGTGAAATTGTGGCGGGTGCTTTGCAAGACCACAAGCGCGCCACCATCATGGGCAGCCAAACCTTTGGCAAAGGCTCGGTTCAAACAGTTCGCCAATTGGGCCCAGACACGGCCTTGAAACTCACCACAGCGCGCTACTACACGCCTAACGGCAAGTCGATTCAAGCCAAGGGCATCTTGCCCGATGTCATGCTCGATGAAACTGAAAACGGCAATGTGTTTGCAGCTCTGCGCACACGCGAAGCCGACTTGGAAAAGCATTTGGGCAACGGCCAAGAAGCTGAAAAGAAAAATGAAGAGCGTCAAAAAGCACGCGAAGAAGCCCTGAAGAAATTGGAAGCCGACGCCAAGAAACCAGAATCAGAAAGACGTCCACCCGAGTTTGGCTCTGCCAATGACTTCCAATTGAACCAAGCCCTCAACCAACTGAAAGGCTTGCCCGTCAAAGTCAGTGCCACACTGGCTGAGCGAAAAGTAGAGAAAAAAGACAAGTAAGCCCCCATGAGGGACGACCAGTTACTGCGTTATTCACGTCACATTCTTTTAGATGAATGGGGCGTCGAGGGCCAGGAGAGAGTCTCTCAATCTCATGCGCTCATTGTTGGCGCGGGCGGCTTGGGTTCACCTGCTGCCCTTTACTTGGCCAGCGCAGGTGTTGGGCATATCAGCCTGATCGATCATGACCATGTCGACGTCACCAACCTGCAACGGCAAATTGCCCATTCACAAGCGCGCGTGGGCCAACTCAAAGTCGCCTCGCTGCAGGCTGCCATGCAAGCCATCAATCCCGAGGTGCAAGTGCGTTGCTATTCGCAAAAAGCAGATGCTGCTTTGCTGGCTCTTTGCCTGCCCGGCGTCGATGTGGTGTTGGACTGCACCGATAACTTTGAAACACGTCAACTCATCAACCGAGCCTGTGCCCAGTACGCCAAGCCTTTGGTATCAGGCTCTGCTTTGCGCTTTGATGGCCAGGTGGCGGTGTATGACACTCGCCAAGCCAATGCGCCCTGCTATGCCTGCGTATTTCCTCCCACCCAAAACTTTGAAGAAGAACGCTGCGCCACCATGGGCGTGTTGGCACCTTTGGTAGGTGTGATCGGCAGCATGCAAGCCACAGAAGCACTTAAATTATTGAGCGGCATGGGCAGTAGCCTTCAAGGCAAGCTCATGATGTTCAACGCGCAGCACATGGAATGGCAAACCATGAGTACCGCCAGAAACTTGAAGTGCGCAGTGTGCAGTCCGTTTCGCGCTAAGTCATAGACCTGAGTGCCACCTTTGGCCCATTGAAACGATCATCACCGCATGAAATCTCTCTACGCTTGGTTCCCATTTTTAAGTTGGCCGCGCTTAACGCCTGCACTCTTTCGCCAAGAATGGACCGCTGGCTTTTCGGTGGCATTGCTCATGGTGCCTCAGTCGGTTGCTTACGCAGCATTGGCTGGCATGCCGCTGGTCACAGGTCTTTACGCAGCGCTTCTACCTGCCTTGGTGGGCGTGATGTGGGGCGGCTCTACGCGTCTGTCAATTGGCCCCTCTGCCCTCACTTGCGTCCTGATCAGCGCCTCCCTCACTGGCTTGGCTCAGCCCAGCAGTGCGCAATGGGTCAACTTGGCCATTTGGTTGGCATTGTTGGCAGGTACTTTGCAATTGCTAATGGGAGTGCTTCGTTATGGTTGGCTCCTGAACCTCATCAGCTCACCCGTCATGATGGGTTTTACACAAGCTGCAGGCCTCTTGATCATGGCGTCACAGTTGCCTGCACTCACGGGCTGGCAAGCAGATGGCTCATTTCAATGGGCCGATGTCGGTTTTGGGGCGGCCAGTTTGGCAGCTTTGTTGTTGGCCAAAAAATGGGCGCCAAAATCACCCAGCATCATGTTGGTGGTAGCAGCCAGTGCTGCCTTGAGTTATGCCTTCGGTTATGCAGGCAATGGGGGTGCCGTCATCGGCGCTTTGCCAGCATCACTGCCCAGCCTAGGCTTGCCGCAACTGCTTACTTTGAAAGAACTGGCATTTCTGGCTGGCCCTGCCATGTTGATTGCATTGGTCAGTTTTTTAGAGGCTGCTTCTTGTGCCAAAACTGAAAACCAAAGAGACGGCACCGTGTGGCAAGAGAACCGAGATTTGATAGGGCAAGGTTTGGCCAAAATTGTGTCGGGTTTAAGCGGCAGCTTTGCGACCAGCACATCGTTCTCACGCTCGGCCATCAATTTGGCTTCAGGCGCCCAAACAGGGTGGGCTGTTGTGGGCACCACATCCTTTGTGCTGTTGGCTGTCTTTGCATCACCGGCGCTTTTTCATGTGCCGCGTGCTGTGTTGGCCGCCGTTGTGATCTTGGCGGTTTCCAGCCTCATTCAACCCATGGCCTTTGTCAAATTGTGGCGCATTGCTCGCATTGAGGCCATGACAGCAGGCATGACTTTTGGCATCACACTGCTCAGCACACCGCGCATTTATTGGGGTGTTCTGGCGGGTGTTCTGTTGGGCTTAAGCCACTTTTTGTACACCCGCTTGCACCCTCGCATCATTGAAGTCGGTTTGCACGATGATGGCAGTTTGCGCGATCGTCATTTGTGGCACTTGCCACCCCTTGCCTCCCATGTATTTGCTATTCGGATGGATGCAGAGTTGGACTTTGCTGCTGCCAGCAGCTTTGAAAAATACATCACAGAAAAACTAAGCGATCAAGCTCAGATTCAGCATGTGTGTTTGTTTGCACAACCCATCAACCGCATTGATGCGACAGGGGTTGAAACCCTTCAGCAACTCCGACATTATTTAAAGCGAAGGGGCATTCAACTCCACATCAGCGGCATCAAGCTGCCGGTTGAAAACGCCCTTAAATTGGCAGGTGAGTTGGGCCCTGAAAGTCAGGTGATTTTGTACCGAACTGACATCGAGGCCCTTCATGCTTTGAGGGCACTCACAATCCAACCCTCTAAGGGATCAAACTCAGGCAAGCCATAAGGGCCACTTGCCATAGGCAGTTCATGTTGCTGATGGGCCCATGCTGCTTGCACCATGCACAGCACCGCATCCAAAGAATCGCCAGAGCCATCAAGCAACAGGCTGTCGTGTTGCGCTGCGCTGAGTTTCAAACGCAAGCCCAATCTGGTTTGGCCTAAGTCGAGGGCATGGAGAATGTCTTTGCGGGCCAACCACCTGTCTGGCGTTTGTTTGGCTTTGTCATCGCTCTTGTAGCTGCGATGCTTCACAATTTCTCTGGCCAGTAAACCCGGATAGGCCTCCAGTGCCACGCGGTCAGGACGGCCTTCGCACATGCCAGGCAAAGTCCATTGGGCAGCACGCAACAAGGGAACGCCCGCATGCATCATCCATGCAACCGGTGGATTGACCCATTTCATGGAGGGGCTAGAGCCAGCAGGCAAGTCAGTTGCTCGGTGCGCAAACTTGGCACCTGCGGGCCTGCTGTCACAAAATTGTTTGAAAAATAGACGCAGTTCTTCGCGTGAATATGAAGCATAGAGGGTCATGGCCTCTGGCCATGTCAATGGCCATTGCATGGATTCAACCCATTCGCGAGGCAAGCCAAACGGCAAGTCAAATCCGCCCACACACTTCATTTCAGAAGGATGTGGCTGTTTCAAAAAAATTTGAAAAGCGTCAAGAGATTCATACTTTTCCAAACGCTCTAGCTTCACAACACCACTTTGCATGGCGCCTATTGCAACCACAATAGGTTTGCGCTTGTGCGGGCTGCTGGAAAAGTCGCAGCCGATTAAACAAACATCAAGCACGTCCAATGATGGAAGCTGTGGCCATGAGTTCTTCGAGTAAAGCCAAAGACACAACACCTGAAACGCTGTAGGGGTCAAGCACAGCCCGCTCGGAGTATTTCAGCAAGATGCTGGTATTGACTCGAGAGACATCGACTTGGCCCATGGTCCAACCACTGAAGCGTCGCTGCAAAATTTCTTCGTAATGCAAGAGAACCACTTGCTTGTGACGTGCGTCTTTTTGAATGTGCCCATACAGTTCGCTCACGGCTTCTCGGCCGCCTTCGATGGCCTGTAAAAAGATATCACCGCTGTAAACCAAAATGCCTGTAATGCCTGTGCTGGGATTGAATTGTCTGGATTGCGCCAAAATAGATTCAATGACTGCGGGCTCAGGGTCTACAACACGACTCGCATAAAGTAATCGAACCAACATGATCAGGCCTTTCTAGGAATTAATGCCAAGAACTCACGGCGCAAGTTGGCATCTTTTAAGAACACACCGCGCATGACGGAGTTGATCATTTTGCTGTCCATGTCTTTGACGCCACGCCAGCCCATGCAAAAATGACTGGCTTCCATGACAATGGCCAAACCATCGGGTTGTGTTTTGCGCTGAATCAAATCAGCCAACTGCACAACCGCTTCTTCTTGAATTTGGGGCCGTCCCATGATCCATTCGGCCAACCGCGCATATTTGGAAAGACCAATGACGTTGGTGTGCTCGTTGGGCAAGACACCAATCCAGATTTGACCAATCACAGGACAAAGGTGGTGGCTGCAAGCACTGCGCACCGTAATAGGACCCACAATCATGAGTTCATTGAGGTGCTCGGCGTTGGGAAATTCTGTCACTTCAGGGCTTTCGGTATAGCGGCCTTTGAAGACTTCTTTCAAATACATTTTGGCCACACGCCGTGCCGTGTCTTGGGTGTTGTGATCGTTTTGAGTATCGATCACCATGCTGTCCAAAACAGTTTGCATTTTCTCAGCCACTTCGTCGAGCAAGTGATCGAGTTCACCGGGTTGAATAAATTCAGCAATGTTGTCGTTGGCATGGAAGCGTTTGCGGGCTGCTAAGACACGCTCGCGAATCTTCACGGAGACGGGCGTTCCGATATCTTCAGAGGGCAAGTTGACGGGAGCATTCATAAGCATCTGATGAAGTAAGGTCAGACCCGATCCTAACAGCGATTGAAGCCACTTTAAAGCATACGGGCATGTGCCAAAACAGCACACCCCTTGATCAATACCGATGGCCAGTCAGCCAAATTGCAAACCGCATCAAACCAAACGCAACCCAATCCATGCCTCTTTGAAATTGAGAGCGTTGCAGCAGCGTCTGGGGCATGATTCGCTGGCTTTTGAGGGCCATGGCCTGATCCAGTCCTTCCTGCAAGCGTTTTGCAAAGTAAGCATCGGCTACCACCACATTGGCCTCCCTGGCCAACAGCAAACTGAAGGGGTCCAAGTTGGATGACCCTACGGTGGCCCATGGTCTTTCATGGCTAGCATCGATGACGGCCACCTTGGCGTGCAGAAAGCTTTCTGAGTATTCGTAAATTTCAACACCGGCTTCCAAAAGTTGCCGGTACACAGGTCGGGCCGCGTGGTACTGCATGAAGTATTCATAACGTCCTTGCAAGAGCAAGCGCACGCGAACACCTCTATGAGCAGCATGGATCAGAGCTTGCCGCAATTTTCGCCCTGGCAAAAAATACGCGTTTGCAATCACGATGTCATGGCGTGCCAAGCCAATGGCACGCCGATACGCTTTTTCAATTTGTCCCCGATTGAGCAAATTGTCACGCAAAAGCAAGCCCGCACGTGCCACCCAAGTGTCGCCCTGCGCGTGCTGTGCATCGTGAATCCAAGGCAAGTGCATGCCTGCAGCCATGAAGGCGCTGTAAGCCTCTGGGAAATTTTGCTGCCTCACGTTTCGAACTGCTTGCATGCGCCACCACAACTGCGTCGCAGTTTCTTGAACCTGTTGCACCAACGCACCTTTCGCGCAGACGGCGTAATCCAATCGGGGGGATTTTAAGGCGCCGTATTTTGGATCGTGCAAGTCATCCAAGATGTTGATGCCCCCACAAAAAGCCAAATGACCGTCAATCACACAGAGCTTGCGGTGCAACCTGCGCCACCGACTTGGAATGAGAAGGCCCATGGCACCCAAGGGCGAATAAACACGCCACTCTACGCCGGCCTGATCAAACCGCACCCGCCAGTCTTCGCTGAGTTTGGGTGTGCCCACACCATCTACCACCACCCACACACGAACTCCTCGGCGACCCGCCCGTTCTAAGGCTGCGGCAACTTGGGCGCCTTCGCCATGAAAATCAAAGATGTAGGTTTCAAGTTGGACGTGCGATCGAGCCGCTTCCAATGCACGAATCAATTCTGGAAAAAACTCTGCACCACCCTTCAGCAGCTTAATTTGGTGACCATCGCGAAGAATGGGATGACTTTTCATAAATCAAACTGCGCGACCAAAGGCAGATGATCAGACATGCGGCGCCAAATTTTGCCGTGCGGCACCATTTGGCTCACTGGCATCAAGCCTTTGGCATAGACATGGTCCAGTTGAACGATAGGCAATCTTGAGGGGTATGTGGCATGTTTAGCACCCTCGAACTCTTTCAAGTGATGGTCGCGCATCATGTTGGTAATGCGCGTTCCCCAGTCATTGAAGTCCCCTGCCACCAGCAAGGGGGCGTCGCTTGGAACCTCTCGTTCAATGTAGTGTTGTAACTGCTCAATTTGGCG
>Ga0214921_10001364_pt1 | contig 42038 bp, 53 predicted proteins | sample LL1505_MetaG_FD_177992 | JGI IMG/M metagenome (GOLD analysis project Ga0214921, IMG submission 177992) | Freshwater microbial communities from Lake Lanier, Atlanta, Georgia, United States - LL-1505 | ecosystem: Environmental > Aquatic > Freshwater > Lake | place: USA: Georgia | collected...
TATTCTTCTTGTAACTTCGTCAATGTAGAAGAATTTATCAAAAATTCCGCCACTGCTTCTCATTAATTTAAGTAAAGTAGTCTTACCCGAACATTGCGGGCCTGTAAAGGTTATATTCATTTTTTATCTATACTGCCTAATTCATCTAATTCTAAATTAAAAAGCAAATTTTTCAAGACTATAATTTCAGCTTTCAAAATTTCGTTTTCTTGTTGCAGACGACGTAGTTCGTCGTTTTTATTTCTAAAAATATCTAGTAATGACATCGTCAATTATCTCTTTAAACTTTCTACAAATAATTTGTAATCTGTTTTCTTCAACAAATTCTAATTCATCTTGAGGGTAGCCTTTTAGCGGGTGATTTTCGTCGTCGACCCAGGTGTGTTTAATATGGGGTTGCTTCATTTACACCACTTCTTTCTTTTTACAATTTCTGCAATAATGCAATACACAGCGGTATCACTAAACGCGTCAAATACAGGTTCATTTGCTGTTTCGAATGTTTTCTTTCTTAAAACTAAATTTATTAATCGCTGTATTTTATCGTTGAGTCTAACAACGATAGCAGAAATCGAAGCCTGTATATCCTCTTTCTTGTGTAAATCGGATCCTAGGCTTATGTTATGTGGACCATAATCAAATTGTTTCTTACAAAATACCTCGTATTGCTCGTATTGAATTTTCTTGAACTCGCTGCATGTCTCAGGGTAAGTCCCTTCAACATTCTTAATAATATCTTCAGGATTCACTTTGTATTATATTATACTCGGTTAGAAAGTTTATCCACGTATTAAATGCACAATCATGTAGTGCACTATAAACTTCAGTTAAAGACATCCCTTCAATTCCTATTTCTCCGTGGGCAACAATTTCACCTTCATCAACCCCAGGCGTGACCTTATGAATGACACATCCCGCATCTTTAAATCCTCTCGTAAAGGCCCTCTCCTGTGGATTAAAGCCTTTTAACTCTGGATACTTGTTGATAAGACCGGGATGTAAGTTGTAGATTTCGTATTTATCGCAAATATTTTTTGGTATGATTTTTAGGTAGCCGTGTAGAGTAATAATAGGATTTTCAAATTTACTAAGAACCGCCACATAGTCTTCAAGCGCTGGTTTTTGAGGAATGGTATGAAGAAAAATAGAATTAAGCTTATGTTCTCTGAATTTAATTATATTAAGTAAGTCTATATTTGTTGTGCTGTGGTCATGTTTGTTGGTTATAATAGCGTCTGGGTATCTCTTGAGAGCGTTAGATAAATTATATATTTCAGAGCCAGTTTGCGAAAAAAATGTAATCCACGGTCTCATCTACGGAGAATTTTCTTAAACATTGTAGTGTTATATTTTACTAATTCAAGCTGGTCTTCTGTAAATTCATGTGCAATTAAATCAGCTAACTTCGTTGAAGGTTTGGTATCTAAACCATAGTCGGCGTCGTACTTTAATCCATGTATAGCAGCAACAACGGGATTGCTGGTATCGCAACTAACAATATTGTGAATATTTCTATCAACATAAAATCTAAACTCCTTAGCTAAAGAACAACCAAGCAAGTGATGGGGTTTGTTCCAATTCCATAACCCATTACTTATTAAATCGTTTATAAAGCGCTGACGACCAGTACACCATTTTTCAAGATGAGACGTGCCTTCGCCAATAGTCTGGTAATAACTAAAATCAAAACTTATCGCGATCATATCAGCGTTATCTGACATAAATTTGTAACACTCCTTTAATTCATGCCAAGTTTTACCCTGCACAGCACCTATAGCTTTTGTTAAAAAGCTTTCCTTAATATTAAGTGTGTAATTTTCAAAAGCTTTAAAGCTTTGTATTGTACCTTGAGTATCTTCAAGCACATCTGGTACAATGAACATGTTAGGTTTAATTTCTTTAACCTTTACCCAGAACTCATGACTATCAAAAGCTTTGCCTAATTCAAAGATAGAATTGTCAAGCAATACTTCTCTATTGTAAGTGATTCTGGCAAATTTAAAAAAATCACTATATACAGGGTATTGATCTAAGAGATGTACTAAGCAGTAGTCAAAATCATTATAGGTTTTCGAAAATTCTAGTAAGGAAATAGGCGTTTCATGGGATACCTTCATATCATTATTATAATACCATGTTTGTAAAGTTAAAGTAGTTATTAAATAATATGTGTATTACGACGCTCTAGTCAATAATACTGCTTCTCAGCAAGTAAGCCAGGATTTAGTACAGATGCCCTCTGTAAACTCACCGGCAAACCCGTTATTGCCACAAAATTTTGTTAAGACTAATGCCGAACAATTACCTATTCCGATAAATCAAAAGTCGTTAGACTTTAAGCTTGATAGTAACTTTTCTGATTTGCAGAAAAATATTACCAATGATGTTGGAGGTAAGTTTTCACAACTTGCAGGTACTTCTTTGCCAAGCTTGCCAGATTCTTCAATATCTATGTCTGTTTTAGAAAAAAGTATACAAAAGGCACAAGATCAATTTTCAATTAATTCGAACAACCAGATGTTATCGATTCTTAATTCCAATAAGCAGGTTGAGTCACTCGGTGCCATTAATCAGTCTTTTACAAGTTCTATTAATAATTCAACCAACCTATCTCCTAGAGGTATTCGAGATTTAAAATCCCCTGATATTTTGAACCAGCAAATTACTAATACTACAAACAGCGCCGTGTCTAAAGCAAAAGAAGGTGTTAAAGAGCAAGTAACCGCGTTTACTCAAAACCAAACATTCAATCAGAGCGGACAGACAAATCTTCAGCAATTAAGCGTACCAGCATTTAGTGGAGATAATAAAAATGGATTTGATTTGTTTGCGAGGTTAACGGTTTATTGGGCTAATGGTTCAGGTACAGATAAAGATTCAGCTGCAAAGCAGAGTTCCACGGGCAGGCAGCTCGCACAAGGTGTGAGTGCAGCGGTTGATCCCTCTGTTATACCTTATTTAAGCCGTATTGAAATACCTGGGCTAGGTACGAGATTTGCTACTGATACAGGTGGTGCGGTAAAAGCAAGAACGGCAAGTGCAGGTAGGTTACCTATTATCGATATTTTCTTTGACAATAAAGAAGAAGCACTAGCAATGGCTAATAAAATGAAGAATGAAGTTACAGTGAAAGTTTTTCCGCCATCTAGTAAATACACATATGTTAAAAACGCGTCGCCAACATACGGAGTAGCATGACATCTGACAAAAAGCTATACGGTAATTACTTGGGGATGGTTGTTGCAAACGACGACCCTCTTAAAAAAGGTCGAGTTAAAATTTTTATACCTCATTTATCGCCAGATGTATATAAGAACTGGAATGAATCTTCAAAAGATAAAAAATTTAAGTTTTTAGGTAAAAACATTAATAGCCCGGTAGATGATATATTAGAAGATTTAAAATTAATCCTACCCTGGGCAGAATGTGCATCACCGTTGGTAGGTGAAGTATCCTCAGGACGATATAACAGTGCAAACCAAGCTAGTACAATAAGTGATAGTAGTGATTACAGCTCTGCAATACCTAAAGAGAACTTTAAAACTACGAAGTATAGTCAAAATCCTGACGGTGTTGGTGAAAAACCTGCTAACATTTTAGAGAAATACAATTTTGCATTAAAAGATGCATTTGTATCGCCTGGTGCAACTGGCACAAATAAGGCTAATCTTTATGGTCAAAGTTACAGACCAGCCTCTTACAGTAATAAAGCAAAAGGTTCTTTCTCTATTCCACCTGTGGGATCACATCTTTGGGTTTTCTTTATGGATGGTAATCCCATGTACCCTGTATACTTTGCTGCTAGCCACGGCGCTAAAGAATGGCAAGACGTATATGAAATAACAGACTACCCCGGTGCATTTGAAAATCAAAAGTCAACAGATAATAAAGATCATAATTCAGAAATATATAGAAACAAATATCTCTTTAATCAAAAAGGGGGAACTTTGGAGTTTGTTAATACTGATAATAGAGAAGCGGTTAAAATAAGTCACTACAGTGGTAGTTCTATTCAATTAACAAACCCTACATCTATATATCTATCAACAGCTAACGAGCAGCATTTAATACAAGGTGATAAATTCGAAACTATTCGCGGTTCCGATAATTTTTATGTTGATGGTGATAAAGACATCACGGTAAGAGGTGATTTTTATAGAAAAATTGGTACTTTAGATGCTGGTGCAACTCAAAGATGGAAAGAACTAATGCAAAGTGTTGCGGATATCAAACAATTATTTGAAATTCAACGCGTATCTGATAAAGGATTATTCAATAGCTCTCAACAAAAGAAAAGTAATAGTAATTCGCCTTGCCCGGTGTGTAGCAAAGGTAAAGCCTATAACTCACAGTCAAACGCTATTAGTTATATTGAATCTTCTGTACCGATTGTAGATTTTTCTAAAGATCAAGTCACAGATTATACATACGTTTCGCCTGTAGGTCCATTCCCCCCTGGTTTAAAGTCTATTGCCTATCCAAGTTCTTCAAATTGCCCCGCGTGCGATGGGTCAGGTATCAGTCCTAGTAGTATGGACGGTACATTTAGTCCTGAACCTCTAAAGCAGCAGTTAAATCAAATTATTACTAGTAAAATTGTTGATGTTGCAAAGGCGGAAGCAGATCTTGGTCTAGGCGGCCATGAAATAGTAGATATTACCAAGCATAAGATTGAGACTATTGGTACCGTAATGAATGATTTTGGTAGTATCCGTGTAGATATCAAGGGCAAGATGTATAATGCTGCAGTATTAGTTGATAGTCGTGGTGTCTATGAAAAGCAAGAAGCAAGCCCGTTAATAGAATATGTACATGTGGACGATTTACCCGGTGGTAACTATACGCTAAACGTTTGTAACCGATATACAGTTCAAGTTGGTGCTGGTGGTATTAGTATGAAGTCTTTTGGTCCCGTACAAATCGGAGGTACGGTAACCAATATTGCAGGTGAACAAATTAATATATCTAGTAGCAACGAAGTCAATATTGATGGTGGTAACCGTCTAACATTGACGGGAGATATTTTAGTATTAAAACAACGCCAGATGAAACAGGTAATGATTGATAGCAGTCTCGGTGTAAGTAGAAACTTAATTGTTGCAGGTGGTGCGCATGTTGAAGGTGAATTAACTGTTAATCATATTACTGCTCCTGTTGAAGTGCAGCAAACCGAACAAATGAAACTTTATGGTCGACTTGTAAACGGTGCTACCATCGGTTGGGGTAAGCCTCGTAGCGGTAAAGTTATAGGATATGTACAGAGCGGTATAGCCGCAGGCTCACCAGTAATAGGTAGTGATGTGTTGGATTCAATACAGCTGTACGGTGGATATGATGGTAATAATGGTGGTCAAGAGAACTCTGTTGAGAACTATGATCATTCACATCATTTTAGAAATTTACCTTTAACTTTAGTTGCTAGCAATGATGCAATGAGAGATGCTGGTAAAGGTAATAATAATACAGATAGAAATACTGCTAGCCCGCAAAATGACTCTAAGAAGGGTCCTTAAATACCGGTATATATAACAATATAGCCGTTACCACCATTACCAGGTTGATTTTCTATGTAATCACCGCCTTGCCCTACAATTAAATACTGACCGTTATTAGTTATTCTATCTCTCGGGTAGTCATCATCATATATACCTGCTGGTATTTCATTCATACCGGCTACTGTGGATCCGCCAAGAATAGTCAAGTCAAAAAAACCACTTCCGCCTCCGCCGCCGCCCATTAAGTGGTAGGCTGTGCTTGTATAGGCACCAGATCCACCACCATAATACCCGCCACCCCCACCACCCCCATAATTATTACCTTGACAAGAGCCGCCCTGTAGATATGATCCTGCTCCACCGCCAGTTGCGTTGCCAGAGCCAGCTGCCCCACCACTAGACTGGCGGCCGCCACCACCACCTACAACATAAGTGCTGTCCTTACTATACCCATCTTGACCGGTAGCACCACCACCTGCACCACCATGTGGTCTTGGAAACCCAGGGACAGTTTGATAGGTGCATCCGCCACCTCCACCACCACCTGCAATTATAAGCGGTGTGGTGCCTCTAAAAATGCCTGCATACCCACCACCGCCGCCAGCATACTGATTGTCACCACCGCTTGTCGCAGAGCCCCCGCCGTACGGTGCATTTGTGGTACTAGGTCTATACCAGCCACCGCGTGGTACTCTTATTGTTAGGGTTTCCCCGGGGGTAACAGATATTATCCCTCGAGAAAATCCTCCACCACCACCCCGGCCCGACCAGTTGGTATACCAACCTGTTGCGGTAGTACTACTACCTGATCCTGCTCCTCCCCCTGATCCCCATAGTTTTGCTAATATATAGGTCTTTCCTGTTGGAACAGCAAACGATTGATCTGCACCTGTGTAGGTATACGGATATTTTGAATTCCAATTTGTTGGTACACCGCTGTAATCAGGCATAAATTATTTATTTAAAATATTTGAATTCCAATTATCTTTATGCTTTACAATCCAATTTAATAGAGCATATTCAAAACCAACATCTTTACCAGCTTTTTCACTCTCAAACCATTTATGCTTGAGAATTTCTTCTCTCATCATTGAGAAATGTTGATAAAGCCGGGTTGTAGAAAGTACCGGCATACACGTACCGCTCACTATATATTTATTCAAATAGTCCCGTACATCTACGGGCCCACCTCCCACCCCTATTTGAATACACCTTCTTACTTACTTATTTCTCTACGACTTATTTTTTTATATAATTTTTATAGGGGTGAAAAAAGCTGTCAATCATTTCAGGGTGTTTTTCTGGCATAATATCTGTACCGTAGGTTTTAACAAAAATTTTGTCTTTTTTCTCTTCTTTTGGCTCTTCGGGTGCTTTTCTTGTGCCACGAATCATATAGACTATTATTGTATCAACCATTTCAAGTAGAAAGGCTAGCAAGAAGCAGATCAAAGCTGTTATTTCACCGCGAAATAATGCACCAAACGAAAGCTGTATTACATCATCCGTTGTATACGATACAAATTTAGGCTCAAGTCCCATTTTTGAGCTAATTGTAGAGATGCTATTATTAACTATAATAATAGTTTTAGAAAGGTCATTAAAATTACTAGCGTTATTAACTTGAAATAGTAAGCCCTTTTCCTTTGCATCACTAGAAACCAATGTATCGATTTCCTTGAGACCTAGATCACATTGTTCTATACGTTTTGCATAATCCTTACTGATTCTCTCCTCTTCAATTGACTGGTTTTGCGTAATTTTCTTTGCTTCAAGCTCATTTACCGCTTGTGTCTTTCTTATATCTGCCTGATATTCTTTGGCTCTTGGACCAGATCCTGGTGTACCAGATGTATTATGACCTTTTACCCCTTCTGTCTCGTCTAGATATGTTTGTTTAACTTCGGTCAACTTAGATTCTAGCTGAGAAATTTTTTCGGATGAAGTAGATTTTAATGCAGCCAATTCTTGATCTCTCTTTTTTTGTAATTCTATCTTTTCGTTTTCTAATTTTCCACGAGCTTCCGTATTAAAATAACTAATCTTTTCAACAATTTGAAATTTTGTTTGAACCAATGTCTGTTTTACGCTTGTTTCACTGTAAAACCCAACAAAATCAAATATTCCGGGTAATATACTAATTGCTAAACACAAGTATGCGTGTTTAGCTTCAAATTTTTCATTACCAAACAATACAATTTTAATACAATAGGGTAATCCAACAACTGAAACGCTGGCCAAGAATACAAATAGCTTATTCCAATCAGAAAGAATAATATTCAAAGCATGAAATGCAAAAGCGCTTGCGACAACCATTACAACACCGTAAACATAGTTTAATAGGTTGGCTGCAACCTTATTTTTAGTACCAAAACCAAATAAAGTTGGATGTAAGTGGTTCTCTTTCACCCACCTCTTATCGAGAACAGGAATCATTGTCTATTATTTATTATAATTCAACGTCAGCAAACGAGTCTTGTGAAATTGTCGTGTCTCTTGCGGCAATTTTATATGCACCTATCTCTGCCTCTTGTGGAGCTACCTGTACCTTGCTGCTATCAAGATAACTATCTAACCAGCCTGCAATTGGGTTGGACTTTTCATTAAAAATCTTCCTGTAGCCCAGTGAACGTAAACGATTATCACAAAGCCACCGTGAGTATCCTCCCAATACCTCTGCATTTAACCCTAGAAGTGATCCTTTGCTAAACAAATAATTAGCCCATTCCATCTCGCTCTTTGCAGCTTGCTCATAGAACGCATAAATTTTGTCTTCGTTCTTTTTTACAATTTGAGTAAATCCTTCTTTGTCTTCATCGCGTAAGATTTTCAATAAATTTTGTGTAATTGCATAATGCTGTGATTCATCACGTTGAATAAACTTAATAATCTTAGCATTACCTTCCATTTTACCTCTATATCCAAAATAAAAAGAACAAGCAAAGCTAACATAAAATACAAGCCCTTCCATTACATTAACAGATAAGATACAATCAAAAATCTTTTCCTTAATATCTTTCTTATTATCACTACCTAGAATTTTGTCAAAGTTATTTCTAATTAATTCAGCACGCTCAACAATATCCTTATCCTCCATAATACTATCGAAAAACTGTGATGCGTGCGGATGTACATTATTAAGTAAATAAGAATAGCTGTAGCTATGAATGCCTTCAAACCGTTGCCAGGTATTCATACATATCTCTAATTCAGGATTAGATACATAGTCTTTTAACGAGTGTATAGACCGTGACAACATACTATCACCCAGTGTTTGGAATTTTAAGTTTTGATCAAATACAAATCTCTCAGCTCCGGCTAATTCTCTGTAATCATGTCTGTCTTTTTGAAGAGATATTTCATGAGGCCACCAGAAAAACTCCTCTTGTTTTTTGAATAACTCAAAGAAAACTGGGTATTTAAATTTATCATAACGCTGCAGATTTAAATCCTCACCAAAAAATAATGGTTGCTTTGTGTAGTCCACTGACTTAGTATTTAAAACTGTCTTCATACATTATTTATTATAGCTTGCAAGCTCCACCTGCACATGAATCTAGCGACTGCTCTTTATCACCATCATCTGTATTATTGTAATACAAGCTAATCAGACCTGTACTATACGCATACATAATTTCTTTCATGACTTTAGCATCGGGTAATACATGCTTTGAATAATGGTTATAATTATAGTATATGTTAGTAGAGATTGCCATATCAATATATTTTTGCAATACTGCATTTATGTTAATTAATCCGATATTATCAGGTAGGTTAAAAGCTAGTTCGTAGTTATTATCATACTTACCCATCCCTGGTACTAGCACAGGTAATTTACCCATCTTAGACATTTTATATGTGATGAGCGACCTTACAGGCTCTACACCATTGGTAGAGTTTTGAATAACAGAACTAGACTCACAAGGCATGATAGCAGACATTGTGCTGTGTCTTAAGCCGTGGGTTTTGATTTCTGAGCGTAATTCCTCCCAGTCAAGAGTTAATTTTCTTTTTACTAGTTCATTTACTTTCTTTTTGTATGTGTCTATTGGTAGAATGCCTTTAGAGTATTTCGTTCTTTCAAATTTTTCACACTTGCCTTTTTCCTTAGCAAGCTGAACACTCGCTTTTAGCAAATAATACTGAAAATGTTCCATCCATTCATCTAGAACTGGCAATGTCTTTGAAGAGGAATAGGTAAGGTTATTTTTAGCTAAGAATGCTGCTAAATTTGTTATTCCAATACCCAAGCTTCTACGCTTTTTGGCAAAATTTTCTGCTGCATAATTAAAGTAGTCCTGTATATCTATAATTTCATCCAGGAATCTTACAATTAATTCGCAAATTTTCTCTAATTCATGCCAATTCTTTATTTCAAGCATATTAACTGCAGACAATATACACATACCAATTTCTGCTTCTTTATCGTGAAAATCCTTTAATGGAATATAAGGGTGAATAATTTCTGTGCACAAGTTCGACATAGTGACTTGGTCAAGCCATGCACCATGTTCATTGGCACTATCCACATTGAGAATGTAGATACGACCTGTCTCCACGCGCTCCTTCACAATGAGAGAGAATAACCTTCTAGCAGGGACCTTTTTCTTGAATTTGATCTTTCTATCACCTTCACATTCTTCATATATTTTGTCAAATTTCGATGTGCCCCAGGCTTCCCACAGTTGCGGGACTTCATGAGGTGAGAATAATGTAATGTTCTCGTTTTTTAGTACCCTATCATAGAAAAGTTTAGACATACCAATTGTATAGTCTAATTTTCTAACACGATTATCATCTGTACCGGCGTTATTTTTTAAAACAACAATATCTTCAATTTCATAATGCCACCATTGTACATTTACCGTGGCTGACCCTCCGCGAATAGAATTTTGCTGCCAAGCTTTTACTGATGCTTCGTAAATTTTTAAAAATGGAACAACACCAGTATGAACGACGCTGCCTCCGTTTACTGAAGAACCTATAGCACGTATACGTGAAACATCGATACCAATACCGCAACGACTAGCGGTAGCTAAAGAAACAGCTGTACCTGATGCAGTAATAGATTCTTTGGTATCATCAACACCAATTAAGCAACAACTTGCGTAACCGCGAGATATAGTTCTTACTCCAGCCATAATAGGTGTAGGTAGATTTATCTTGTGCTTAGATATAGCGTCGTAAAATCTTTTTATATAACTTAATCTTGTTTCTTTAGCATAATTACAGAATGCATATGCAGCAATTAAAATATAGGCAAACTGGGGTGTTTCGTATATTACATTACTGACTCTATTTTTAATAAGATATTTGTCACAAAGCTGCTTTAATCCAGCGTATGTAAAGATAAAATCTCTATCATGGTCAATAAACTCACCAATTTTATTAATTTCATCTTCAGTATATTTTTCTAGTATTACTGGATCATAAATTTTTTTCTTAACACCGTTATGAATAGCCTCAATTAGACGAGGTGAATGTTTGCCTCCCCACACATCCTTTCTTAATTGATAATTTAATAACCGTGATGCTACGTATTGATAATTAGGCTTTTCAACAGAAATTAAATTTGCGGCCGCTTCAATAATGCTTTGATGTATTTCTTTGGTCGATATATTTTCAGCCATATTGACATTGGCGTTTATTTCAATTTCAGATAAACTAACATTTTCTAATCCTTCCGTCGCCCAAGAAATAACTTTATGTATTTTCTCTATATTAAATTTTTCTTGCTCACCGTCCCTTTTTTTAACCATTAAACTAGTCATAGCGTAAAATTATTTTATATTTATCGAACACACCTAGACATTTCGCTGTAAAAAAAAATTATAAAAAATTATGATTTACTAGAGCAAAAATATAAATATGCCCTATACGTTGAAAGGGCAAAATATTTTTATTCGAATTAAATTCGTTTAAATCAATATCTGAAAATACTTTTTGCACGTAGTCATTATCTAGTGGATATAGTCCCGGCGAGAAGTGTAAGAAACATGTTAAGCAAGAGGCTTCGTTGACTGAAAGTACTGAACTGTACTCTCCGATATTTTGTGGCGGGTTGCTTACTAAACTATCAATAAGTGTATTTTTTTTATTATTTAAAATACCATACAGCCTGTATGGTCCGTTGTTTGAATTAAAAGTAAATCTTTGAGGGGAGTACTTTTTATTAATTTTAAATCTCTTTTCATCGTATAAATTTTTAATTAAATACCCCATAAAAAACCCACATTCAAACTGTTCGTCCAATACGGGGTATTCTTCCAAGGGAAGGTTATTTGCTAGCTCGTGATCTACCATCATTTCCATACTGAAATAATAAGATAAACCTTTTGTAATGCAAGTAATTTATCCGCGAAAAGTTGATGTTTGCATGAAAGTGGGAAGCTTTAAAACTATACCAAAATTAGTGTTTCCCTTCTTAACAACTATTGTAACTCTATCACCGGTGACTACAGGGCCTGAGACTAAGGTACCGCTAATACGATAGGTATTGTACTGAGTACCCGTAAATGCGTCAATACATCTAAGAGTATTGTTTGTACTTGTAACAGTAAAATTCTTACCCGCTGGAATCACATATTATTTATAAAAGCAAGTACATCAGGATCAGTTTCTTGATGGGTAAATGACGTCAATTCAGAAAACATTGTATTTCTAATAAGTCCATATTCGTTTTTAATAATATCATCTATAATACCTTTATTAACCTCTGGTAAATTTTGCTCAACACCAATCTTTTCACGTATATCGTTGACAGAATAACCTTTTAACAGCATATCCTTCGCTTCTTTACATATATATGTTGAAAGTAGTTCTTGCTCTGAACCAGCTTTCTCGAGTTTTTTGTTATAATAGTCTAGTGTTGCAGTTAACACTCTACCTGTAATAATACATTTTAATTTACGGGTTTTCATACAACTTCTTTATTTGTGCACAGACAAAATTCATTATACGGACATGGTTTACACCTACCATCTCTACTACCCTCGTTATCATAATAGATATCTGGTCTAATACATGTACCGCCATAGGGTATTTGACCGCCATTAGTACCGCCTGTTGCCCACTCAACCCATGTTTTCTTGCATGAAAACATTTTTTCTTTATGCTCATAGTATTTGCGCTCGTTTTCACGGGTTTGTTCTAGCTGTTGTGCTAATTCCTCTTTGCTCAGTCTTTGCTTTTTATTTTTAGATTTCTTTAAAAGCTTAAGTTTATATAACACCTCGTAATCTACATTAGTTTTTAACTTGCTATTAAGTTGAGTACGAACCTGATCTACGGAATGTCCTTGTTTTAATAGTTTCGCTGCAGGTTTTGAGACATAGTATTTCTCAAGTATTTCTTGTGTGCCAAATTTCTTAAGCTTATTTTCTAGACCAGCTTTTGTAAAGTACTTTTCCTCTCCAGTTATAATACAAGATATATGTAATCCTTTCATATTATGGATATTATAAATACAGAGTTAAATAAATCAAACCTACTAAATATACTATACAATACTATGCCTGACCCTATTACAAGAATAATTTTTAGACGTGGAACTGAACTGGAAAGAGAGGGTCTTCTCTTAAATCAAGGTGAGCCAGGGTTTGCTATCGACTCAAGAAGATTGTATATAGGTGATGGTCAAACAATTGGAGGTGTTTCTGTAGGTACCAAGTTTCTAGGCTTTTATGGGTTTGGTGTTATTGGTTCAAATATACCTTATAACCTTGCACCGTTAATAAATGATCTCGCTTTTGATACAACTACAAATATTCTTTATGCATTGACAGCTGCTAACTTCAGTTTAAAGGCTAGCTGGGCCCCGGTTGGTATCAATATTCAAGCCGATAATACCACACTACAAAAAACTGTTGACACACTATCAATAAAACCGGGCAGTCTTGATTTTAATTATATTAAAACCACGGCGGTTGGAAGAGGGTTAGAGACTGTAAACGGGGCATTAAGCCGTGACACATTAAGAATAGCAAACCCCGGCCAAGGACTAGAGTTCAACGGTAATGTGCTACAAATACAAAACAACAGTGTCACAAATACAATGCTCTCGTTCATGCCATCGCAAACTGTTAAAGGCAATATTTTAGCTACAGCAAGTGTCGCTGCAGATGTATCGTTAACTGACCTGGCAAATGTATTAGCACCAATTTTAAAACCAATTATTAACCCGGCTTATCAACCTGGTGTAGATACCCCGCGTTATGATTACACTAACGGTATAGTTGTTAATGATTTTGTAACTCCGCCTGTTTGGTCGGTTGATCCGAGTTTTATTGCATTCAATGTCGATCATGTGCTAATAAAGAAAACTATTAAGTGTCTCGGTGACGTTGTTGCGTACTTTACCCCGTCAGATAGGACAATTAAAAGCAATGTTATACCTATTGATAAAGCGCTTGACAAGTTATCTAAAATAACAGGATATACGTTTACATTCAACAAGAAAGCACCAGAGCATCTCATTAAGAAAACTACCTACGGTTTAATTGCACAAGAAGTTGAACAAGTTCTTCCATATGCTGTAGAAACGAGACCAGATGGAATAAGGGGTATTAACTATGAAGCAACAATTGCGTTACTTGTCGAGTCAATAAAAGAACTTCGCGCAGAAATTGCCTCGCTCAAAAAGAATACAAAATAATTGTGAATTTTGATCTTATAGTTCGAAAACTTTTAGAAGACTTCAACGTATTTCCACGGGCTAAAAATATTTCCAGGGGACCCGGTATTGACTTTCGCGGCCCCGTACCAACTGGATTCAAAGGGGCTAATTTACCCGGTATTGCACCAAATCCAGGTGAACCGGTTTTAATAAAATTACCTAAAAAAAAGAAAAAAAGAACTATTTAATGTTTGTATAGAATTGATGATTACCAATTTTATTGGTTGTTTTAGTTGGATCTGCCCATTTTGGTGCCTTAATTTTACTAGGTCCCGCGGCCGCAAAATAATGTGTTGCACGGCTTGTTATATCAGATAGCTTACCTTTTATAGCGGATTGTACTAGTTGTTTTGCAGCGTTAAAAGCCTTGTGTGACTTTGTTGCTGCAATAAGAGAAGCCATTTGTTGCGGTGTTTTAACTGCATTAAATGCGCTAAACTGTTTAGGTGCTATAGCAACTCTTACAAAATCTCTCGGATTGCCTTTAGCTCTATTAAAAATTACATTCATTACACCTGCCATACCAGCAATATAATCTTGTTCCCCGCCAGCTTCTTTTACAAGTAATGTGGCAAGTATATCTTTATCGCGATCAGGCAAATCATATTGCTGTATCTGCGCGGAAGGAGGCGGGGCTATCTGCTCTAATATAAATTTAACTATTCGATTAAATCTCACTTATTATTTAATTTAAAACGACCACTTTAACTACTTTAGGATATTGATTTGCAAATAATATTGCGTCTTTCTTATGTTCAAAAAAGACGTCTATAACAGGCAGTTTACCGTAAGAGGCGCGTTTTTCCTTTACCGCGGTACCAGTATCAACTGCTTTTACTAGTCCTACGTTTGGTATAATAACTTCTTTTGTATAGGGTATAATTCTTGGGTCAACCGCGATCGATTCGCCTTGCTTAAGTGTATAGCCCGTGGAACTTCTTTTTCTTGCGCTATCGCTATCGGTCTCTCCGCCCTTGGCCCAATACACAGTTAATCTAGCCGTTATAATTTTAAAGTCACTAGTATTTGTTTTTGGTATAAAGGTGCCATTGTACTTTACGCCATCATTTTTCACAATAATCTGTTTTGCGGCTTTTTTTTCTTCTACAGGCGACATAGATTTAAACTCTGCCTTCAAATCTTTAATATCCTTACTTTTCTCTATATAGTCCGTGTAGCAAAACGATACTGTAGAGATTAACAGGGTTAATAGTAGTGCTCCTAGCTTTTGTTTTTTGTTGTTTATTTTCATAGATTAGGGCGACGAACTTAGTCGCAAAAATTATAATTAATAGTTTTTATATTTATTCTTTTTCCCACGGAAAAACCACCCAAGATTCGTCTAAAAGTTTTGTTCCGAAAAAATTCGGAGCATATAAACTATTAGCTCTGTAGAATAATGATATAGTTTTAATATCAACACCGGAAAAATATTTTTCTAGTAAAAACTTAAAAGTTAGCCCCGTATCGCAAATATCATCGATCAAATATACTGTATTAAATTTTTCTAATTCAGATTTTTCTAGTGCTTGGTAAATAGTTTCTTTACCGCGCGAAGTTTTTGTATAACTTTTTACACCGACTGAAAATACTGTACTATTAGGTTTGTATTGTGATAGAAGAGTTGCAGGTATCAACCCGCCTCTAGCAATGCCAATAATAGCAATATTATTACCATCTTCTTGACTGGTTCTATTATGCAGAAGCTCTATGTTCTGCGATATTTCTTCCCACGAAACAAAAATCTTTTCAATTACCACGACATTATAATAAAGGAAAATTTTAAATTATCAATGTTTTCTTTTTATTTTGCCAATCTCTTCAGGCACAACAAGCCATTCATTAAGATGTTGACTGAGAGTACAGGCCGCCTTATATAGCATAGTGGCATCTTTCCCTGTGCGGCTTTTACTTTCTAAATAAAGATCAAGAACATAGTCAGCAGTAATTTTTTGCTTGACCTTGGCTGTCATTACGGTAGCCCTGTACTACTAGCCTTATATTCTTTTATACCACTAAGATATTCTTTGACAATATTATGCAATGCTGGTTCTTTAAATAACCTGTGCTCTAGCTGCTCAATATCGGATATTTTATCACTATCTGCTAAATCTAAAATCTGCTTTAACATTTCAACTATCTTGCCTTTGATCTCCTTAATAGCCATCTTACCTTGACCAGCGATGTTTATTTTCATCTCTTCGCCTTCACCAGGTGCATACTGCTGAGTACCGACGTAATCGGTTAAATGAGGAGGCGGAACAAAGCTATGTACGTCTTTGACGTGTTCGGTATTACCGCCAAAGCTTTCAGGGATCCAGTTGTCTATGTTTGGCTGCCAGAAATTTCCCATACTCTATATTATTTATTAAATTCTTTAGACTTATAGACAACTTTTTGCTGTATACACTTTAAACTGCCTGTTTTTAAATTCTTTTAAATCGTCTACGCTATTTACAAGCGGATAGCCTTTATAATTAAGGCTTGTATTTAATAATACAGGGCATCCGGTTCTATCATACCATCGTGATAAGAGCTTATAAAAAAACAAATTAGAGTTATCAACAGTCTGCACTCTAGATGTACCGTCGACGTGAACTACCCCGGGTATATCGCAAGATGCTATACATTTTTCTGTATATTGCATGTATTTGTACTGCTCATATGTCTTCAAATCAAAAAGTCTTGCACCGTGTTGTAGTATTGCCGGGGCAAAAGGTCTGAATTGCTCTCTACCCTTATGGTCATTAACAATATTTTGTATTTTTTTTACGCGTGGATCTGCTAAAATTGATCTATTACCGAGGGCTCTTGGTCCAAACTCTGCATTACCGTTGATAACACCCACAGCTTGTAACCTAATAATATTTTCCACAATTTCATCAACACTGTCAATCTCACATGCATTGTGACCTAAGAACATATTTTTTAAATTTATAGGTCGCTTTGTCACTGAAAGCGCAGCGCCTGTAGAAGCACCGGCGTCACCTGGATTTGGAAAGATCCAGACTTTATCTGTTAAAGCTAAAAGCTTTGAATTTGCGGTGCAGTTTAACGCACAGCCGCCCGCATAAACAATTTTCTTGTAATTTGTTTTATGTAAATGCTGTTTTAATAAGTCTAATAATATTTCTTCAAAAATTAATTGTGCGCCACGAGCCATATCAAATTTATGTGTGTTTATTTCTTCATCTGTAAATAGCTCTTTACAGCCAAACCGTAGATCGTAAATCAAATTATTATTTCTAAAAAATAGCTCTCTAAATTTATGGTAATAGTAGTCGCTGCTACTATAACTAGCCATTCCCATTAAAATGTATTCATCATTTTGTGGTTGCAACCCTACAAGATCTGTTATAGAGGAGTAAAACAGACCTAATGAGTTTGGATAGCGCTTTGCGTAAAGCTTTTTTATGTTATTATTGTTTCTTATATCCCATATAGATGTGGAAAGAAATTCTCCGACCGTATCAACTACAACGCCGAGCGTTTCTATCGTATCAAACGGGGCAGTAAAAAGAGATGAATATAAATGAGACAGGTGATGATCACAAAAGTATAGCCTCGAATGTAGTCCAAAACTTTGTAGATAGTTTTTTATATTATGTCTTACATATACACGGTCTATTGCTAGCTGTCGTAAAAATTTTTTGTAAGGTTTTTCGTACCAGACAATTTTATCTGGTATTCCATATTTAAGCGCGTCGGCAATCAATTTATTATTGAGATGCTTGTCGTTTTTTTGTCTTGAATATCTTTCTGCAGACGAGGCGAAGACAAGATTATTATTTTGTATAACGGAAATTGCAGCGTCATGAAATAAAGCGGAAATACCCCAGATAGTCATATACCTTATTATCTTATCGATATAACCTTGAATGATCAATTTTTTTTTATAAATCATATATGACTAATACTGCTTTATTGCTTAGTTTAAATGACGAGTTTGTACCGTACGCCAAAATATTTTTGCATAGCTTGTTAAAAAATAATCCTACTTTTTCACAAGATGTAATACTTTTAGCAGATTCGACTTTATCTAATGATGGTATACAGGAACTTAAAGCGGTGTATTCTAATCTAAAGAAAATATACGTTCAAGTTGACGATTATAAAAACTGTAAACAGCTTACAAAAAAGTGGAAAGTTAATCTTCTGTACAGGTTTGATATCTTTGAGCTAGGTAATCTTGGTTATGATAAAATTATCCTAGTAGATGCCGATATGATCGTTACTGGTAAAATTGACAGTTTACTTGAACAAAATGTTTTATTTGGTGCATGTAGAAAAAACCCTTTAAAAGATAAAGATATTTTTAATTGTGGATTGATGGTGTTTTCGAAAGACATTTTAAAAAGAGCACACAAAAATGAACTTATTAAATTAGCATGCGGTGATGAATGGGAGAGTGATCAACCTTTATTCAATCAATACATGAAGCAATACGTTACGTTTCTGCCGCAGAAGTACAATGTGACCTCTGAGGTATTAACCGAGGAGCTAGCAAAAGAAGGTGTTATCTTTCATTTTGCTGGTCAAACTAAACCATACGGTTTAAAGAAAAAGGTTGAAAATAGTTTTAATAAAGATTTTATTAAAGAAAAAGGTATAACACTATTATCTTCAGTGTTTTATAAACTAAAAATTTTTGAAAGAGAATTAAATAAGTTGTATGTGTAGTTTTTTGTATACAACAAAAAACCTTTCAGATAAAGAAATAGAAGCATCAAATCGGCTACTTAAATACAGGGGACCTGATAATACAAATATTCTGAAAGATGGCTCCGGCACTTTAGTACATAATAGACTAAAAATTGAGGGGGATTGTGTACAGCCTTATAGGAAAGATGATATTATAGTTGTATTCAATGGTGAAATATACAATTATATTGAAAATGAAGCAGCTTTTATTATTGATTGCTATAAAAAATACGGTGATCGGTATGCGAGCTATCTTGATGGTGAGTTTGCAATAGTTTTGCTGGATCTTGCTTCAAGAAAAATACTAATTAGCGCCGATACATTTAAAACTAAACCTATTTGGGTGTCAACGCACAATGGGATTCATGCGTCTACATACAAAAGCGCGTTGATTAGTATTGGATGTGCTGATATTACTCCTTTGAAACCTAATACAACATTAGTATATACCGAAGATAATTGTAATTTTGTAGAGGTAACTTCTTTTGATTTAAAACAATATAAAGACAACTATAACGACTTTCTTGCAGCTCTTGACGAGGCAATAATAAAGAGAACTAAGTCAGCGGTAGATATTTTTATAGGGCTTAGCAGCGGCTATGATAGTGGGTGTATTGCTGCAAAGCTGATAAATTTGAATAGGACATTTTCAGCATACGCAATAAGCAATAAGGAAAATAAAATCATACTAGATCAAAGAAAAAAATTACTTAACAACTATGAAGATATTAATTATAATGGATCTCATGGCGCGCTAGCATCTTTTTTTCTAAAAAAATACTGTGAGTCTTCTGAAAATACAGAATATAATTACCAGCGAGACATTTCCGCAAAACCATTAATGTATATTGCTCATAAAGCAAAATTAAATAATTGTAAGGTGTTTATTTCTGGTACAGGTAGTGATGAAATTTATGGTGATTATTTTATTTCGAAAAAATATGAGGAGGATAAGAATACTTGCTTTCAAGGTAGATTCCCGGACGATTTAACACAAATTTTTCCATGGAATAACTTTTTTAACGGTACTATGAGAAAGTATCTAACAAAAGACGAATATATTATCGGGAGTCTAGGTATAGAAGCTAGGTATCCATTTCTCGACAAAGCACTGGTTCAAGAGTTTTTATGGTTATTACCAAATTTAAAAAATTTATGCTATAAAGCACCTTTACAACAATTTCTAGAAGAGAGCAGCTTTCCTTATTGCAAAGATGAGAAGCTTGGTTTTAATATTTAAATCTTTTCAATAAAAATATTTTGCAAAGTAAGTTCATATTTTAATTCATTATTTTTATAGGACGTAATTGTTTTCACTGGTAAACCAATAAAGTTAGATCCTTTATCGTTTTTAATAAAAATATTATCAATCATATCAGTTTTAATATCATACAGTAATGATAGTTCGCGCGAAAAGTTTGAAATACCATTATTATAAATAATTTCGCTATCTTTTAAAATAAAAAAATCTAGCAATGTATCTCTGGCGCGTATAATGTTAAAGTCAGTATATGGTACAGGTTTGGTTCTTATATCAATAAATCCGTATTTTTTTGATAAAAGTCTTTTTATATAAAAAGAGTCTGAAAAAATTACAATCTTTTTGCTTGTTTTGCTGGCAAATTTTTCTATAACTTCAAATAAATTTCCTAAATTTTTAGGCTCTCCATAAAATGGATTATTTGCAATTGAGTCACCGACACGAAGATGGAGCGAGACATAATTATCAAGCCTATATTTGTTTTTTATATTCTGAATATTATTTTGCAAAAGAATAGAAGGTGTAAATAATTTTTTTAGTTTATTTTTATAGACTCCAGTTCCAATAGTTAAGTTGGATATATTTAAATTTGCACCATTTGTCGATATAAATTTTTTTTCTTTTGAAGCTAGAATATACGGTACTAACATTTTCTCGTATTCAAGAAAAAATGGAACTATATTATATATCTTACAGGGTACAGTATCAAGCCACTCTACAAAAGGATGATTGTATATAATAAAGTCTAAATCAATCGCAATATTATTCCTCTTTCTCAAAGTATCAACTAATCTGTCTAATGTTCTGCTACCCTTAATAAAATCACCTAACCCCATAGGTATTTTACTAGTAAGCACTTGTGTTATACGCTTCATGTCACACTAATCCAGGGTAATCCCGACTCAACAAATTAAATTTGCTGTTAGCAAATTTTACTAATTTTTTTTCGAGAATATTAGCACGCACTCTTGTATTGATTAATGTTAAGGCTTCATTGATATACTTGTCTAAACGGTTATTAGTCCACGGCTTGTGTTCTCCAATAAAATGTAAATTATACATTTCTTTCAAGGTATTAGTATCACATTCATCAATACAAAAATTATATTTTTTTTCGATAAAAGTTACATGTGGTTCAAAATATCTGTTTAATATCGGCTCATTACCAACCCATTTTCTTGAAATGACCCTTGTATCTCGTGAATCTCTCGGCGCAAGTTGACGTGCACACTCTATTAAATCTGTTTTAACCTGTGCATTAAGAAACTTTTTACCTATAAACATTAGTCCGCCGTTAAAATATTTTTTTCCCCTAAATTGCATCCCTCTTTCTAAAGGTCTTTGAACCGCCGCAAAATCAGCTTTACAATTAACAACATAATTCATATTTTGTTGAAAAATAATATCGCTATCAAAAAACAATATATTATCAAATTCACATAGATTGAATATTTCAAATCTATAGCTGCAATTATATTTCCATGATCTATTGATTTTATCAAAAGCTATATCTAGATAATCTGCAGTCGGTATCTGTCTAAAGCTTATATCGGGGTAAAGTATTTTAAGTTTTTGCTTATTCTCAGGAGATAGCTGTCCCCAGTCCATAATTATCACAGGATAATTGAAGTCTGGTGTTGATTTAAGAAGTGTGTAAAGCGATAGCGCACCGCCTATATAATATCTATCATCTAATAGCGTAACGAACGCCGTTTTCATTAGATTAGTTTATGCTTTTTTAGTAAATTAAAATATAATGTTGTTGGGACCGGTGTATCAAAATTTCGCTTAACGGTCCAGTCCCATTTTCCCGTGCTTAGTGCCTCATGGCACCAATGTATCGCATACCGTGGTAATGTAGTATTAAGAAATGTACCTGGTTTAATAAGCTTCTTAATTTCAAACATACTATCCATTCCGAACCATTCTGGAGGTGCAATATAATGATCCAATTTTTCCTCGGCAACTATTTCGCCTAGAATGACAACTGGTAATACCCATTCATCATTATCCTTGCTAATACTCTCTTCTGTTTTTTCAATGCATTTTTTTAGAAATAGACTATCGCTAGGAGCTTTTAAAACATTACCAACTGCTTTAGCTATACGGTGAGGTCTGAACATATATTCCTGTTTATCAAGATTAGAGAAATTTTGTAAACATGTAACATCCATATCGCAATACCAGCCTCCTGTTTTTCGAAGTAGATAATACCGAAAAATATCAGAAAATCCTCCGTAGCTGCCTTTTCTACAATCACCTTTGCCTGTATAAGCAAATATTTTATCAGCAGGTAGTATTTCTCGAGCATCCTTAACAATAACACCAGACGGTATATTACTACAGTTGAGATCATAAACCCAGAGAACAGGCTGGTGATCATTATCAATAAAAGATTTAAGTGTTAGCTGCTCTAGTAGTCCTAGAGTAGGCCCAATCCATAGAAAATTAATATTCATACACATACCATGGTTGTGGCTGGAGAATTGCCGGCCAAAATGCAATAACCTCTTTAACAGTTTTGCATTTATCAATCGTGCTCTTTTTTATATTCATTAACATAAAATTATATTCTTCAAATTGATTTAAATGATCTGCTGTATAGCTATTTTCTAATAGCATATTATTTTTTATACTATTTATACGCTGCTGTTCTAACGTTTTTTCATACTGTATTAAATTAAACCACTGGTTTTTAACGGCGTTAATTATCTCTGGGTTACTGCATTCTAAAATACTATTTGTAGATATACCGATTTCAGTTAAAGCAGGTATTATTCCGACACCTTTTTCGCCTAACAGGTGATAAGTATCAACAATATTGGTTTTAATTGCATCTAATAGCTTATCTGCACTTGAAAAATTTGGTTGATCCGGATAAAACATAAGAAGTGCCAAGTCCTTACGATTTGCTCTATTCTCTAAATTAAATCTATCTAAAAATGTTATACACCTCTCTACAAATTCGGCTTTTCTCATTTTAATAGTATCTGTAATGTTAAGCTTATATTCATTACTTGTTTTTAAAAACTTTTGGCCAAAAGTTTTTTGCATAAAAGAGTTTGGTTTAAAGTCTTCAGACCGAATACCGGCTGGTAAATTAATGCAATCATACCCGTGAAGTGTGAGACCTTCAACATAGAATGGCAGATCTCTAAGAATATCAATATACTTAGTTATTACATTAGTTTTAAATCCTAGCTCTTTGTAGAATGACGTTTCACATGTTAATGTATAGAATACTTTCTCATCTTTGGTACCGAAAATAACCTGCAAGAGAACACCGTGTTCTAAAAGCATTTTTATAGAATCATGTACAATCATTTTTTACTTATCCTTTTTTTCGAAAGTTTCAATTATTTTGGCAATATAGGCGAGATGCTCATCTTGTATTACAGGGGAACACCCAAGAAAAAAAACTCTCTCTAAAACAGAACAGGCATTGGGGTATTTTTGCCAATCATCCAAATGCTTATATGCAGGGTGGAGTAATATATTACCAGCAAAATAGTTTCTTGTCTGTATATTATTTGTCTCTAGATGCTTTATTAGTCTGTTTTTTAACTGAAACGAGGAGCAAATTATGGGCACTCCGAACCATGAAACGTCAGCTTGAGAGTAAACACTTGGAAAACTAATACCGGACAGGTTAGATAGTAATTGCTGAATAGCATCTTTATTCTGCTTTCTTTCTTTGTGTATTAATTCTATTTTCTTAAGCTGGGCAGATCCAATTCCACCTTGTAGGTCTAGAGGTTTGAGATTATACCCTATTTGCGTAAAAAAATATCTATGATCAATTGGATATGGTAAGCCTTCAATCCAATTACTAAATCTTTTTCCGCATGTACCGCAATTGGCTGTGTTTGTTGCACCTATGCAATAGCAGTCTCTTCCCCACCAGCTAAATGAACGGGCTATTTTAATAAGTTCTTCAATATTTGAAGAGAGCATACCACCTTCGCCGGTGGTTATATGGTGTGCTGGATAAAAGGAGCAAGTCGAAGCTACAAAAAATTGACTCAAATGCTTTTGATTCCATTTTGTACCAAGGCTATCACACCCGTCCAATATTAACTCAATATTATATTTCTTTTTTATTGCCAGTAACCTGTCAATATCAGGTGGGTTTCCCAGTACCGGGGATACAAAAATGCCTCTAGTCGCTGGTGTTATGCTACGCTCTACAGCATCTAAGTCAAAATTGAGTGTGTTGTACTCTATATCTGTAAAGACAGGTTTTAAATTATTTTGGATAACCGGGTTTAGCGTGGTTGGAAATCCCACTACAGATATTATTATTTCATTATTATCATGCCACTTAAAGTATTTCTTTAAGGCAGCAAGCATTACTAAATTAGCAGAGCTACCTGAATTTACCATGAGAGAATAATTGACATTAATGTAGCTACTAAATTCTTGTTCAAATTTTGCTACTTTTTCACCGGTAGTAAACCATTTGCCAAACAAAAGTGAATCTATAGCTTCGATAATCTCACTATCATCGAAAAGGGGACCCGCGTATAATACTTTATTATTTTTTGCCTTTAAATTTCTACTATATTCCGGTATAAAATAAGTTTCTCTTACTTTACTTAAGAATTCTTTAATCAATTGTTTTTTGTTCATTTAATTCAAGAATTTGACCACTTCTTGCAGTATCAAAGTTATAGATAGAAAGGTCAGGATAATTATTTGTCGTGATATCTTCTTGTTCTCCAACTAAAGTTGACAGTAACCATAATCCGCGTGCTGCATCTGCATTAGTCATATAAAAATTCCACCCCAACATTTTAAAAATATCAAAACTATGATTTACTGAAGATCTGCCATTAAAGCGTGCTAAACGAAACCAATTTGCCGCTGTTTCGTCGTTAGTTAAAATCATTCCGCCTCTTCCAATTTTTAAATGTTTTTTAATATGAAAAGATAAGCAGTGAAACCCTCCTTTATACATATTTCTCTTAAATCGCACTGCACCGTCATACACAGGCAATGGCTTTAACTGATATAGCCCGGTCCATTCTATATTTTCTAATTTCACCTTATACCCGGCGTGTATAATGGAGGCTGGTACTGAAATATATGTTCGATTTGGAATAGTTATGATTGCAGGTTGCTGCGCACAATATATTAAAGACAAAAACAGGGCGTTGGTACACGAATCTACTGCTACTCCAAACTTCGCACCAGCAAAAAAAGCAATTTCATTTTCAAATTGCTCTACAACGCTATACGGATTACTGTTCATGTTGTTAAGACTCTTTTATTGCTTTTAACAATATAAACTAATTCATTTATTGTTCCACCGGCTTGTTCTATAGCTTTTATAGACAGATGATTGTTAGGATTAACTGAACAGAAATATAATTCCACATCGTTATGAATTTTGCAAAACTCTGTAAATGTTTCAATAGCTAATTTATCAATCTCAATATTAATATTTTTTTCTTTACAACGTCTTAATGCGTACTTAATAAGTGACGGTAAGAAAAACATTCCAATTTCATTATGCTGACTAAGATGTATTGTTCCTAGCGGGTAAGAGTTCAAAGTAATTTTATATATTGCCTTATATTTGTTTGTATTTAAGTGTAGTTTGTGTTCTTCGACTGTTGGTACGTTGACCCGGGACTTATGCATAATTTGTTGTTTATTAACATTAGCAAATCTATATTTTAATACTTCATATGTGAGAGTAATATCCTCTTCACTAAGAATATCGATTTTTTGTAACGTTAAGCCAATCATATATATTATTATAACATCTTGATAATAAAAAACAACAGAGTATAATATAATATTATGAATTTGGTCGTACAGAGTATAATTAGATCAGTTTTTAAAACACCTGTCACTATATCCGACGCAATAATTAATTTCTTTATACCCCCGGTTAATTATTACAATAATGATTATGAAGCTATGCTTAAACCATTAAAAGATAATTTCACAGAAATTCGTAGTGAAGTGTTAAAGTACGTTTCTAGTTTTGAGATTAAAAATTTAGAAGACATTATACCAGGCAATAACAACATACCAAGCTTTAAAGGTGCATTCAAAATTGCTCCGTTAAAGGTGTTTAATGTTTATTTTGATAAGCCATTAAGTCATTGCCCGGTTTTAAACAAAGCGCTTAGAGATATTAAGATAATTAAACTAATTCATATATCTAGGCTCGCACCGCAATCCTGTATAAAACCGCATACTGGCTCATTCGGTGGCCATATTAGAGCGCATTTAGGTATTAAGATACCTAAGGGTGACACGGCATTAATTGTTGGTGGTGAGAAGCGGGAGTGGAAGGAGGGTGAATTTATATTTTTCAACGATGTACAATACCATACAGCGTACAATAATACAGATGAAGAGAGAATTATATTTTTAATGGATTTAATACGGCCTCTACCCTTTCCGCTCAATATAATGAACGGCATTGTTAGTTGGATTATTTCTGTATCGCCCTTTTTTCGTCAAGTAATAAAAAATATAGACGCAGATTAGACCCGCCAAAACCTAATTTCTAGCGACATGCGAGTGATCGATGTATTAAAATTAATACCGCCACCGTGAATTATATATGGTGTAAATAACATTGCATCGCCATACTTTGGGTTCGGGGTTATAAGTCTTAACCCATGTATAGAGGATAATATTGCTGGTACATTATATTTTATACTATTTACAGTTGTCATACCGCTTGTTCTAATAATATCTCTTTCTGACCATAAATGGCTCATAGGGATTAATGGTAGAGATGAGTTTATGTCGCTGCCTGCTATAGGGTAATATAAATTTACTGCGTTTCTCAAATAATCTATATACGTATCTTTATGCGGGGGGTTATTATCTTTACAAGTACCTGGTCTGACAATTCTTACAAAAAAATGCGCTACTTTATGCGTTTTATTGTTTGGTAATGTAAAGACCTTTCTACAGGTAACTAATGTATTGCAAATTCTAGAAACTTCTTGGTCTAGTCGCTCGGTTGAAATTCCCAAGCTTTCAAAAGGTATACCCCCTGTACCAGCGCTGCCTGCTCTAATTTGATCTATTAAAGCTATATGTTGATCTGTGTTAACAAACTCATGATACTTCTCTAAGGAAAAGCCTGTAACGTTGATACCGAGTTTAGTTAGGTGTGAAAGAAGTATTTTCTGTACGCTGTTTTTTATGTTTAAAAAATCTTCTGATGTAAGAAATCTACAGGTAGTGAAGCCATCCTCAAGCCAATCTGCATATTTTACTGGTGAATCATCTTCAAGAAATTGAATACTATCTGGACCGGGTCCAATATGTTCTGCAGTAACATCTAGCGAGATATGTCTCTTGTTAATAGAAAATACTGTAGTTACAGAGTTCATAGCTATATTATAATACTACAATAGCCAATGGCCATTTTTTATCATAGCCTCTTTTTTTTCATTAAATCGTTCTAGCGGAGCTGCCTTTGAATGAAAGTTATAATGCACGCTATATCCTTTTTCTTCAACGATTTTTTTAAGATAAGGCACATTCCACAAACTACCGTTGGCAAAGTCAAAAACACTTAAAACCTTAACTCTAAGACCTTTTTCTTTTACTGCCTGGTTCCATATTCTCTGTGCGCTGCCCGCGTATTGAGCCACGGGAAATTGCTCGAGAAAAGTAGGATCGGCAAGCTCATTATGAAATTTAATTACTCTTCCACGTGTACGATGAGGTAAGTAACATAAAGATCCATTTATTTCACCGTATTTTGCTTGATCAGACAATCCCCAGTCTTTTACTATATTTTTACCGTGTTCAACTGAAATAATATGACCTTTTTTTCTCTTGTGATTGTATTTGTCATATCTCCTATCAGAGCTAACTATCATATCATAATCAGGCGAGTCCTCGTTTATAATCTTATTTAAAAAATTCTTAAAAAAAAATATATCAGTTTCAGATCTAATAATATTTATTTTAAAATTTGACAAAATGGTCATTATACCGATATGATGGGTTCGTTTCTCCATTTCATACCATTCACCGTCAGTTTTTCTAGAAAAATGCCCTACGTCCAGAAAAGCACTTGGTATACCAATATTATTTAATCTATCGTACGACTCTATGTCATAACTAATAATAAGTGCAAGATGAGCCAATTGTATACGTAAAAGCGATTTATACCAATTTATTGCCATTTCTACAAATTCATACGTAGTAGTTGCAACAATTGCATATTCCTTGTTGTGAAAGTTTTGTATTACTAGATCATTACCAAGAGTAAACATAATGTGACGTCATTTACGGCACATACATAAATATAGGACCGGGTTCTAGAATTTCAGGCCAATATAAAAACAATTCCCTAGGTGTTTTGCACGCCTGTAGCTGTTGCTCTGCAACTTGTAAGGCTTCATTTAATGTACTATAAATAACCTGTATTTCAAGCTTAGTATCCTCGTCTTCAAATTTAATAGCCTCTTCTTCCTCAGTTTTAATTAAAAATGTAGCTCGTTGATATGTATCATTAATTAATGATAGCCATTTCGGTCGTAGCTTTAACATAACATCCTCATTTGGCGTAACAACATCAATAAACTTAAAATTCTCAATACCTATAAATTCTTTACTTAGGTTAAACCATTCGATGTTTTTATCGTATAATTCACCAAAAGGAGCAAAGCTTGAAAAAAACATACAATATAGATTAACACGGACTGTGTGCAGATATATAAATCTTTTAGAATCGTGGTACTCATCATAGTCAAATCTAGTTCTTGGTAAATATTGAACAGCTAAACTTAAATCGGACAGTGAATTAATTTTTGTATATTCATCCTCTGTAGGATGAATTAGATTTTTTAAAATTTTAATTAAAAATTTCTTATATTTTTCTAATATGATTTCTGTGTTTTGTAAATCACGTAGAGTAGTAATACCTATACCGAGTGCATTAGCTACTAAAAACTCATATTCTTTTACATCGCCCGGTACATCATTATGTTTACGTCTATAACGTAATTCGTGTTTATTGTTTAGCACATCAATGCCAGCTATATCAGAGTCGTGTAAATTATACTTGCTAGTGTTTAAAAGACTCGTAGCGGTACCGTTTTCTATGGATACTATATCAGTTGTGTTATTACAAAAATATAATTTCACAAGTTTTAAATTTGGAACATTAGTAGGCATAATTTATTTATAATAAGCTATTTAAATATGCAATAAAATCATTGTATGCTTTTAATTTGTAATTATATCTAGAGAGATATTCTATTATTTTTTTAATTTCGTCAGCCGACAAAGTATTTAGACAAAATTCTGGTATAATATTACCATCATCAGCTGGCGCTACATGTTCAATAGTTTTGTTTTCAGCACCTATCCAAACCTGTGTTTTATCTTTTTCATTTTCATGAATACCCCTTAATCTACCTCCGAGCGGCTCCATTACAGTATTAATGTATAATCCAAGTTTATTATTCTCGCAGAAGTTTACTATATTTGGAAGTTCATAAACGTTCTGTATCATCGGGCAAAATGCAATTGAGCTAAGTTTTTTAATTCTTAGTAATTCATTTATATTTTTCATTACGTTATCAAAATTTCCATTTTTTCTAATTAATTCATAAGTATTTTTCTCTAACGAATCCATAGATATAATAATTTTTGCATTTGAAAAATCATTAAGATATTTTTTTATTCTCTCATTTAATATTGAGCCGTTAGTCGTAATGTGTAGCACGACATCTCTATTTAATTCTAAAAGCAAATCCCATATTTTATAGTATAATGGATTTAAAAATGGTTCCCCGCCTAAAAAAGTTACTGTACGCAAATGAGGTATAAAATATTTTAATTGCTCAATAAATTTTTCATTATAGGGCGATTTTATTGGTGGTAGTTTTTCTCTATTTTTTCGAATAGATGATGACCATTTGCCTCCGCACATAATGCATTCATAATTACAAATAGTTCCAAACTCAAATTCAAAATTTAATGGAAGATCCTTAAGATTATTAATATTATTAATATGCGGTTCAAACATGTTAAATTTTGTATATAGCGCGCCGGCGATGTTTTTAGTCGCTATGAGATATTCACACCTCTCGCATCCTTGATTAAAATTGTGTGCTTCAAGACTTTTAATAAATTCTTTTCTTGCTGGATTATTCCATGCTTCTTCAATTGATACGGATGGGTATATGCCTAGAATAAACTTATTATTATAGCAACAAAATCTAATTACACCGGTTGTATCAAAATTTAGCGTTGAATAAGGCGCAAGGCAGCTTTTATACGAGTTATCAAAGTTAAATCCATCTAAAAAGCTTTTATCTTCGGTGTATATTTTTTCTTTCGAAATTTCAAATATATGATGTGCAATTTGCTTCAAAGTCATCGAATGCATTGAAGATGCTAAATTTATTGCCTCGTTTATTGGTAGGTCTGTAGGTACTGAGTTACTGGCTAACTCGTCCAAAAGTATCTTCACAAATTTTTCTTTTGAAAACGCTTTATACGCCTCGTTGCACAGGCTCTTGTAGACCTTATATACTTCGTCAAGTTGACTATCCACAAATATATTATATTTTAGATCTACAAAAATTCAATTATATGTATTTTACTGAAGTAAAAGCAATTGAATCGCTTTGACAGCCATTATCATTTACAACATATGCTGTATATGATGTATTGGTACAATAAACTAAGCCAGTAGTGAACTGGGTGGAATTTCCTACACGGTTACCGACATATGCATTATTAATATAATAGTTTAGACTTGTACCTTGGACACCGGCATAATTACCGGCAAGACCATTAAGAACAATACTTGCACCGTAGCAACTACTATTATTACCGAGACAAATTGGTCCCGCCGGGCAGGTGGGAGGTTTTGTACCGTTTTGTGAGGTTACAGAAGGTTTAGGCGGCGAATACAATGTAAATGCTGTAGTTGATTGGTTTGTATTATAACCAACTGCATGGTTGTTATAATTCTGATCGTAGAACTTTACTGTTACAAATGATGTAGTTGACGAACTACAACTGGTACTACCGGGGTTAAACACATTTTGAAATGTATGTATATAGCCGCTATTAGTACCTACTTGCAGGTTTGTACTGGGTGTCCAGGTAAAATTTGCTGGTCGGCTAGCTATTCTCGATAAAAACCTCGGCCCAGCGTTTGAAAATCCACTGGTGATTGTAACTGTTGCGCCAAAAGCGTAAGATGTAGCATTTGCTGTAGGACCATCTACGCTAGCAATTGAAAAATCTTCAAAATCAATAACTGTTGAACCGACTCCTGCGCTTGATTGTAACGAGTCAGGTCCAGCCAGTGGCTGAAGGTTTGAACCGGTAGCGGCTGCTAATTGATCTAGCGTGAAAATTTCACCACCTGTAGGCATTTTTAGCTACCTTTATTCTCTAGTTGTTCTACTTTTTTCTGCAATTCTTTTATTGCTTCGACTAATAATGGTACAACTTTTTCATAGCGAATAGCTTTAATACCATTCTCTCTTGTTGTTACGATTTCTGGCAAAACTTGTTCAACTTCCTGCGCAATAAGACCGACATCGGCTCCTGTTTTTTCTGAACGCTCGTTCCATTCAAACGTGACACCATTAATTGCGTTTAATTTAGCTAGCGGATTTGTAATGTTAACAATATTATTCTTTAGGGTTCTATCCGAACTGGCATACGCTGTGACGTCGCCACCAACATATAAACTTTTCACTATACCGACACCGCCTGCAATTGTTACTGCGCCGTTAGTTTTTGCTGTCGAGTCAGTAGTTGCCGCTACATTTAACATTGTTAGTGTATTTGTAGTATTTGTCAGGTCAAGCAAACCATCGCAAGAAATACCTTTAAGGTACATAGAGTCGTTCACGTAGAGCTTACCTGCAATACCAACACCACCAGATACAACCAAGGCACCGCTAGTGTAGTTTATTGACGCCTGATTGCTTGTAATTGATGTTATACCGGAAATATTGGCGGTTTGATTTACAGTAAGAGGCGAACCATTGACAGTAAGACCCGCGCTAGCAGTTACCGCACCGACAAGAAAGCTCTTCTTAGCAATATATACCCCACCGCCGACTTTAAAGGAAAAAGCTGTGCCGGCAGAATCTGCCTCGGTGGTATTTTGTACTTCTAAAGTGCCAGCGAAAAAATTAGTTTTAGTAAGGTCTGTTACTTGCAGATAGCCAGAAGCTATAGTTACATTATCATTAAACTTAGCACCCCGTATTTCGAGATTATACATCGATGTACCTGATTGTAAGGCAGATTTTAATTGAAAGGGATTTAAGCTAACTATAGAGCTTGTACCTGTATAAATCTGCGCTGCGGTTGCAAAATTAACTGAAATAGTTGCTACGGCCATATACCATATTTATACAGAGCATACTAATTTCTACGGTAAAGTTATCTTTTTTAATGTGGTTTTATAAAATTTAAATATAGATATTGCCCCTAAATCCCTTTGATAATCATCCAAATAGCAGACCAAAGGTATTTCCCAGCTACATATAAGTTTGGCGCATTCAGAACAAGGTAAAAGCGTACATGCAAGCAGTCTTGCCTCACCTCGTCTAAATAAGCTTAATAGATTTTGTTCTGCATGAACAATATACTTTCTTCTATTATCGCGGTTTTTCCAAAAAATTTCATTAACAGTTTTACCGGTAACTAGCCCGTTATATGCGACCCCGAGGACTCTATTATTATATCCAAGCGCGCAAGCGCCGACCTTTATATGAGGGTCTTCGCTACGTATAGAAGCTGTCTTAGCTAAACTTAATGCATATTTTTCCCAGGAAATTCTATTTTTCATAATTCAAACATTTAATTATCTCTTCTTCGAGAAAAGGTATATTAATAATATGCCACCTACCTTCAGTTTTTGTGTAGTCTTCAGGTAGAAATCTTTCATACCAAAATATTTTCAATCTTAATGGTTCGAGCCCTGTCATCAACCTATATAAGTATGCGTACATGCTTAACTGCAAAGAATATGTAAAGAATTCTGCGCACGGGTACGCTGTGAGAGGATCAATCATATTATATCCAAAAGGTGATGTGTATCTAAATTTTTTATTACTCTTAAAGTCATAAACATTAAAAGTTTTTTTATCTTTATTAGGTATAATTACATCTGAGGTGCCTGCAATTTTTAATTTTCTATCGTAAACTAATTTTTCAAACATGCATGTTTTTTTATCTAACAAAACGTTGAGTGTTCTAAAACTTTGAAGAATTTCCTTAAATTCAGGATATAAAATCTTTTCGGTACTGCAAAAAACTTCTAGAGCTTTGTGAAGCTTTGTACCGAAATCGGCACTATCATTACGCTTTTTAGCCCATGTCTCTAAAACAACTTCTACCGGTATACCTTCTCTTTTTGCAATTCTTTTTGCAGTATCTTGCTCATTAAAAGGGTATTTAAATTTTTCTACCCACCGCGTTACGCTGCAATACTGAAAGTTTTCTGCTGGATCGGTATAGGTGTGTTTTTCAGCATTAAAAATTGGCGCAGTCGAAATTGCCATTCTTTATTGTATAATAGATTTTATATTTTTCAATAAACTTGAATATAAAGTAATTTTGCATAATATAATGATGAAAAAAGCTGCTATAACTGGTCATTGTAGCGGTATTGGTAAAGGCATAATTGACGAACTGAGTAAAAAATATGTATGTACAGGGTTTGATTTGACTACAGGTTATAATATTGTAACAGATATAGATAAAATTCTTAATGAATCTATGGATTGTGAAGTTTTTGTCAATAACGCTTATTCTGGCGGTGGCCAAGTTGAACTTTTAAAGAAATGGCACGAACTTCATTTTTACAATCCATATATAATTATTAATATAAGTAGTATTGGTGCAAATTTTATATTTGATGAGCAAGAAAAATTATATGCGAATGTTTTTGACAAAATTAGGGATATCAAATATAATATGTATATAAAAAATAAATTTAGGTTAAATATAGTATCTCAAACTATTAATAATAGTAATAGTAAGTGTAAGAGTATAATAATAATGCCAACAAGTGTTGCAACAAATTTTTCTAAAACAAATGGGTATGAGGATAATAGTAAAATAAAGCTTACCATCAAGAGTGTTGTTGAGGCGGTGAATTTAGTTTTAAAATACAAAACAGCAGACAGATTTATATCAACATTAGCTCTAGAGACCATAATATGCAATTAACACAACCAGCTAAAACAAAAATTGATAAGACTTACGGTTACTGGATTGAATCAAACGATCAAAAGCTTTTAGATCTTGCCCTTGGTTATAGTTCGTGTATTTGGGGATATAAGAATAAGAGATTATTAGATGTTCTAAATAATGCTACTGTAAACGATGTTTCTTTTTTGCATGAAGGTCAATCCTGTTCAACTTTAGAAAAAGTTAATAAAAAACTTTTAGAAAAAACTGGTATGAAGGCATTATTATGGGCAGTATCTGGATCAGATGCTGTTGAGGCAGCAATACAAATTGCTATTCAATATCAAAATTTGACTTATAGAAAAGATAAGATTGTTAGTTTTGCTCCTAGTTATCACGGCTGTACATATATAGCCAGGGTTTTGAACGGTGAGAGAAAGCATAATAATTTTATTAATATTACAGTTCCTGCATGGACTGAGATGCATGAACAATCGAAAGTTGAAGAGATAGTCTGGAATAATTTAGAATTTTGTATAAACAAAGATTCACAGATAGGCGGGGTAATACTTGAGAGTATGCCTTGGTTTAACGGTCACAGACCCTGGAGTAGCTCATGGTGGGAAAAAATGAAACTTTTACAGAAAAAAAATATACTGCTGATTATAGATGATGTTGCGTGTGGGTTTGGTAAGGTTGCACCATATCTGTCACATCAAAAATTAGGTTTTGAGGCAGATATTGTGGCTGCGGGTAAAGCTCTTACCGGTGGTTATGCGCCTGCCAGCTGTGCGTTCGCTGGTAAAAGTATTTTTCCCGTTTTACAGAAGGATAGCTGGTGGCATGGTCATACTTTTCACCCTTATATACCCGCACTTCATCTAATAAATGAATGCTTAGATATGACCGATGAAACTAGATTTGAACAATTAGGAGAAAGGCTCATTTCAGTTTTATCCTCAAATAAAAATATTCTACATCATAGAGGAATAGGTCTTATTAGAGAGGTTTTTCTTAAAAAAGAGGTAACTCCAGAAGCGATGCTTAAAGCTGGTATCTTTGCAATGAGAAAAAATAATAATTCTATGACGATAGTTGTACCGCAGATTGCTGATGATACCTATTGGCAGGAATTAAGCAACCGTCTCAATCTATTTTAAGTATATTTCTTTTTTCGCCGCGTCTTTTGATATCTAAAGTTAAGCAATGTACACCAGCTTCCCAAAAAGCTGCATGTCTAAAGCGACAAAAATGACAATTAATACCGTGTTTAGCTAATTCTTCGAAGATCTTAGGTAAATTTGCTGAAAAAATAACATTCTTTGGGTCTACAACTAAAACATTAAACTCTGCCGCGACATCCTGGGCAAACCCCTTCCATTCCGATAGCCAGTTGTCAAGCCATTCGTGTGAAATACTGTATGGCCATGCGCAGGTAGATTGGCGTTGATTTACCATGTTTGTAAAATCAAAAGGGGTATAACAATCTTTAAGCTCTATAATTTTTTTATTACGTAATACAGTCGGTACCCATTCAACTTTTGCACAACAAACGGTATCATCGTCAACCATAAAAAAACCTTGATCAATATGTCCCCAATTTCCATCACTAGTATCGGCATTATAAATGTACTTTGTGGGTAGGTTTTTTTCAACCCATTTCAAACCTAATTGTGACCCCGGTCCCTTATTATTAACAATAATCGAATCACCGCATTTGAACATTGTTGCGGTATGCCATAATAGCTTGTATTTGTAGTTTTTTCCGTAGATTTGCTTACCATCATACTGCCAGTGTTGATCAAGCCCTTTTAAAACAGGGGGCGGCTGACTTATCCAATTATACCCTTTTAAAAATTTTTTTAAAAAAATATCATAATACCCCAACGAATCTAGATATCTGCTCGGCATACTTGTATATGTTTGAATTATAGTCTTATCATACACCAAGTACTGATCTCTCGGTACAATAGGAGATATTGCATTAGTTACATGAAACGGGCCCTGGTCTATATTAAGAGGTATTGATAGAACTGTTGGTCTATATACTTTAACCCCAAGCTTTTCTAAGTAACTTGATATATTATCGAGATCTTCCTTTGTTTCAGATAATATTTTATCTAGCAATTCTCTGCAATTTGACGGTAGATTCCATATATCTAAGCTTTTAGAGTGACAGTCACCAACAACTACCTCTTCTAAAGGATCCCATTCAGTCCAGATACTCATTACATCTCCATAATTTCTTTTAAGTACTCTGGTGACCAAAACTTATAATAGTCAGTTTTTTTAAGCATTTCGCGTGCTTGTTCTAATTGATCACGACGCTGACATAATACCAAATTAAACTTCCCGTTTCCTGTAGCAAGTGTTTTAATAAATGTCTTTCTATCTTTATGATCTGGTAAGAATATCAAATCAGTATATTTTTTATTTAATCTCTTACAAGTATTAAACAAATCATCAAAAGCTATATTATCTTCAACACAATAAATTATAATTTCAAATTCACCTGTAGGAGGCTTAATTTCAGTACTCGTTGTTTTTATTATCTGAAATTTTGCTTTTTTTGCAAACGGACAAATAGCTAATCCTTTTAGCAGATCTTGCGGACAAGAAAGATAGTCGATCCATTTTTGAATATGTTCAAAAAGCATAGTATATATTAAATTGCAATTGTGTTTTATCAATGCTACGGCTTCTGAAATACACAAGTAATCGTTTTTGGCATTTCAGTTACATGTACTAGTTTATATCTTCTTTTTTCCATTCCTTTTATTAAGGCGGCATACCACTCGTGATCAATATTTATCAATATACTATGACGTTTCACGTCTTCGTATACGTGCGTGCTAAATTCTTCGCAGAAGAACTTGCCGGCTGACTGTGTGTTCTTCACACATATATTTATTCTTTGTCAAACTCTTCTGCATCATCTAGTTCAGTTTCGTCAAAAGGATTTTCAATATTAAAGGGTATGCCCTCAGATGTGCAAGCTCTCCAAAAAGATCTTACAACAAAATCGAATTGAGAAGGTTCAATATATAAAATACCGGAGTCTTTTTCATTAATCAGCAACTTAACGTGGTAGCAACCGGTGTCGGTCTGATCGGTTACTACAAGAGATAAATTATTCATTTAAAAATACTGTCATTTTATTTTATTTATTCAGAAAGAAAGCCTTTTTCAATATTATAAACCTCATTATTACGGCTATCTTTTATTGCAAAAATAAACTCTTTAAGTTCATTATAGTGATCGCAAGCATGTTTATGAGCTAGCCAGGTATCTTCAGCAACAATCTTTACAGACCGGGCTCTATTTTTTTCCGGATTTCCATGGCTCTTTATAACCGCGGTGAATGTTTCCATAACACTATATTAATAACAAATATGATCTTTTCAACATCTTTTTTTTAGTCGTGTTTTTTAAAAAATTATATTGATTTTATCGCTATCTTCATCTATATTGAAATTGTGAGGAATATACTTATAGTTAACGGGGCTTTAGGGGGACGGACTGGTAACACTTCTATGCTTCTAAAGAAGATCAAAAAAATGATCTTAAAACATCATGATAATGTTAAAGTTAGAATAATACATCTATATCCAACATTTTGCTGGCATACAGTTAAGCGCTATATTAAAAATGCCGATGGTCTTGTTTTAGCAACCGGTACTTATTGGGATAGTTGGGGATCACCAATGCAGCAATTATTCGAAAAAATGACTTCACTCGAAGGTTCTAAATATTTGGTTGGTAAGCCTGCAAGTGCAATTGTAACCATGCACTCTGTTGGGGGGAAAGAAGTATGCTCTAGAATTTTAGGTAATCTTGTTGGCCTGGGTTGTATGATTCCACCGTTTGCTGGTTTTGCTTATTCCTATGCGGATCACGTAGCACATAAAACTAGAACCTCAGGTAGAAAATTACTTGATGATGTTTGGCATATTCAAGACCTACAGAGCCTACTAAATAATCTTATAAAAGCTGCTAACCAAGAGGTCAAGCCAGAATATGAGGTTTGGGATTTTCTCAATACTACAGCATTTGATCCGACAACTGTTTGGTTAAAATGAGAATACTATATACAAAGCAAAGTATAAAATGGTTAACTAAATACAAAATTAATTCTGCATTACTATTATATACGTTATTTAAGCTTTGCAGACAGGAGGGTAAACTGCCTTTAATAAAATTGCGTATACATATAATGCCTAAAGCAATACATAGCTTCTTCGATTATTATACAAATACACTATACGTTGCAGTACAGTCCAAAGCAAGTGCACCGAGATGTATCAAGCTTGCAAGAATGCTTAGAAATTTATTACACGAATTAAGACATTTTATACAATATAGAATTATAAAGAAACCTTTTAAGCTAACATACACATATAGAGATGCACAGTTAATAAACTCTACTTATTGGAATGACCCGGATGAAATAGATGCTAGAAGATACGAAAAAGTAAAACTACGTTCGTGTTATAAATTACTTATTAAGCAGTAGGTGCTGGTGCTGCTGGCGTAGGAGCAGCTGGTGCTTCACCAACCGGGGCTTCACCTGTCGGTGCTTCACCCGCAGGGGCTCCGCCTGCAGGAGGAGGACCAAATGACGGTGGTACCGCTGAACCGCCGCCTGCACCGCCAGCGGTGACCTCGCCGCCTTGAGCCGGTGCCGCACCGGCCTGTAAATTCTCTCTCCAGTTAGGTCCTCCTGCTTTGATTTGTTCTAATTCCCATAAAAATCCTATATCCTTGCGCATAAATTCTCTATTCGCTAATACTTCAATATCACTCCAGCCCATATACTTCTTTAATGCATATGTCTTACTTACGGCATCAGATTGTGTGATGTTATTAAATGATGTTGTCTTGAGCTCTTGCTTTTGTGCTTCTCTCATTTCAAAGAAGTTAACTGGTACATTAAATTCAATATCAATATTATTTTCTTTTAAGTCAAGCCTTTCCCAAATATTGCGTAATTTTAAATGTGTAATAAACCCGTTCTTTAATCCTTCTGCAAACTGCTGCTGCATACGCACAATAAATTTCGCAAATTTTAATTCTTCGCGAAGAATATTCATATCATCCTTGTAGGAGTCTTCAACATTAAGACGTGTTATAGGTACCTTAAGACTCTTATATAGCTTTTTTAAGAAGTATTCTAAATCTTCTAATTTTCCGAGATTTTCGCCTCCTGCAAGCCGATCTATTTTAGTTCCCTCGCTACCAGCACGCTTAGCAAACCAGAAATTATCTAGAATAGATTGGGGATTAAATTTCTTAACAGCACCACCACCTTGAGAGACGTCATAGGTTTTTGAAGACCAATACTGGTTCATTAATTTCTTTAAATATGCCTCTGCTTTAGGTGGTGGCATATTACCTACATCTACGTTGAATACAAGACGCTCGGGTGCACGTGCTAATCTATATATAACAATTGCGTCTTCGATCAGACTTAGCTGCCTATAGGCACGGCGGGCATTTTCTATAAATGGTAATCTTATTGTCCTGTTCTCATTCCATATACCAGAATTAATATATGTGACCTGGTTTTTATCCATCGGTATTAGTTCATAGTCCAGTATCTTCGTGGGGTTGTTCTTATCGAATACTGGTTTTCTTAATAGATACCCCTTAACAACTAGGTTTTGTACATTACCGAAAATTGGATCAATAAACTCAGTTGGAATAAGCATTGTTCCGAGAATACCCTCTTCTTCATATTGCTTGTGAATTACATGTTCAAAGTAGAGCTCACCGTCAACAAGTAAGCTACGAAAATATTCCCATCCTTTATTTTGTAAATCAAAATGTCCGATATATTTTTGAAATTCTTTTTCTAGGGTTTCAGTATTTTCTTCATCAAGCTCAACATCAAGTGTTTTAAAATATGCAATTTTACCGTTTCTATCTCGATTAACTACTTCATCACAAATTTCATCAAGAGCATCAGCAACTTCAGAAAATGCAGCCATTACTCTATAATCACGAAGTCGGCTAATCTTATCATGTTGTATATTTGCATACATGTACTGGGTAAAGTTGTTATCAAGACCTACAATGCCTGCAGGATCAATACTATTGAAATCAGTATTAGAACTAATACTTTGTCTAGCTAGTGCTTCTGTACGCTTACTACCAGTATCTTGGAAGACTTTATATTTCGGATTTAATTTATTGAGCGAATCTACAACAGAGTAGCTTTGATAAGGCAGCTTAGAATTAATAAAATTCATTAAAGACTTGCCAAACGTGCCCTCTCTACCCGAACTTGCATTGTCGAATTCTGCCATATATACAGTTTATTTATAAGAAAAAATTAAGTTTCAATAAAAATAATACAGTTGATTTTTTAAAGAATTTGATTAAAATGTATTGTGGGTTATAAGAGAGGATCCTTTATTAAGCGGATAAAGCTGAGATTACGCTGGCAGGAAAATTTTCTAGCACGGATTTTGTTGCCAAAAATCTTAATATGTAAGATTAACAAAAAAGAAGAAATGCTTGAATGTGGGTTTTTTATTTCAAATCTAGACACCGGTGTTTATTACTGTAAGTATGATTTTGGTAGAGAGTTTAGAATGGCTTTTCTTGGTTTTGGGTTAAGCATATGGTGGAATCCTCACTACTAGTAGTTATAATAAGCTCATGATCTTAGATAATATTAGTGTATATGATGGTGTTTTGTTGCATAAACGTTTTGCATATCGTTTTTTTAGGGAAAAGTGTTTACCTATTGGTAATATTATAGCTTTCCGGGCCCCGGCTAAAGTCGAGACAGAGGGTTTAATTGATCAAGAAGACTCTCTTAATAAAGATTTTATCTACAGTGAAGATATGATTCATTTTCTTTACGAAATACCCCTTATTACTGAGAGTTTTGGCGCAATATGCTATCAAAGAATGTTCAATACAACTATTGCGCACATTCTTCATAACTACATTAAAGCTCCTATTGAAGTAGATGGTGACGATCTGATGGTTACAAAGGAGTTTACACACGGTGGTGTAACACAACAAAAAGGTAAGTGTAGCGTTAGTATTGTACATGTAAAAGACGCCGCCGCCTTAGGCCATACCGGTATTAATATTAAAGCTGGTAAACAAGCACCTGCATTTGCATATAGTACAGAATTATCTGATATCGATGCAAAAAACTTTATGTCCGAGGTTATTAATACCTTCTATAGTATTAACGACAACATCTTTATTGCATCAACAAAGATTATATCTCATTGAGCATTTTTGATATAATTGACGGTATTGCATTTAGTAAGAAACCGGCTCTTTCTACTCAAGCTGAGGACGATAAAGATTACCAACCCTATTTAGTTAATAGGTGGTTATCAATGCTTGATACGGATGCAGCAAAAATTATTAATGAAACCTTAAATAAGGTTGGACATGTTTTGAGTGCTCCAGAGCAATATAAGTTTCTTGTCAATGTATTGCCGCGATATAAAAGACAAAGAATTAACTATATCAAAAAACCAGCAAAGGAAAAGACTTGATTTCTAAGAGTTTTTAGTAAGTCTAATTATGGGGAAAGCTGATGTTAATAAACTACCAACTCAAAAGAGTCTAATTGATTTAAGTTCACATTCAAAAAATACTTTTAATAGTGTATTTGTTGGATATGATTTATGTGAAGTTTTAGATGATATTATTTTAGCTGAATTTAGTGATGACGGTGGGTCGTCAAATACAATTATACGTAACGGTATCGTAGTACCTG